>Ga0070741_10003277_pt1 | contig 40631 bp, 35 predicted proteins | sample Coa_R1_4_FD_66440 | JGI IMG/M metagenome (GOLD analysis project Ga0070741, IMG submission 66440) | Surface soil microbial communities from Centralia Pennsylvania, which are recovering from an underground coalmine fire - Coalmine... | ecosystem: Environmental > Terrestrial > Soil > Unclassified ...
GCGCTGTTCACCGCGCCGGGCGCGCGGCCGTCGTTCTGGGTGCTCGTCGGCGCGATCGCCGCGCTGGCGACGGCGCGCACGGTGGTCGCGATGATCATCCGCAACGGTCTGCAGAAACATCTGTTCGCGCTCATCGGCTCGCAGGTCGGCCACCCGGTGCACGTGCACCACTTCAACTACGGCCTGCTGCTGGTCTCGACGGTGGGCGTGCTGGTGCTGCTGCCGCGCGCGCGCCGCGGGCTGCGCCGCCTGGCGTTCGTGTTCGGCTTCGGCGTCGGCCTGATCGTCGACGAGTTCGCGCTCCTGTGGAACCTCAACCCCGACTACTACCAGTCGTCGTCGCGGCTGGCGGCGGCGCTGGTGCTGCTCGGCATCGTGCAGGTGGTGTACTTCCGCCGCGTCTACCTCGCGCTCGGGCGGCGCATCCTGGCGATGGTGCGCGCGTGAAGGAGCAGCTGCGCGCGGTGCCGTGGCTGCGCTCGCTCGGCGAAGACGCGCTCGCCGAGGTGATCGAGGCCGGCGACGTGGTGAGCTTCGCCGCCGGGCAGGCGCTGGTGCGCGAGCTGGAGATCGGCGACGAGGTGTTCGTGATCATCGACGGCCGCTTGCGCGCGTCGATCTCCGCCGGCCAGTCGGCGCCCGTCGAGGTCGGCGCGATGAAGTGCGGCGACACCTGCGGCGAGCTGGCGATGTTCACCGGCGAGCTGCGCTCGGCGACGGTGATCGCCGAGACCGCGGTGCAGGCGCTGCGCATCCATCGACTGGAGTTTCACGCGCTGGTCGAGCGCCATCCGGTGATCGCGGTGCACTTCGCGCGCGAGATCGCGGCGCGGCTCGACGACACCGATCGCGCGCTCGACACGCTGCTCGCGGGCGCGCAGGCGCCGGCGCAGGCGGCCACGCGGCGGCTCTCGGGCATCACGCCGGCGGTGACGCCGTCGCGCGGATCGTTCGTGCGCGCGTGGCGCGAGCTGGTCGCGGCCCGGCGGCAGGAGCTGCCGTTCCTCGCGCTGGCGGCGTTCCTCGCGACGCTGGCGAGCATTCGGCTGATCGTTTGGGGCTTCGAGCGCGCGGGCGTCGATCTGTTCGCGCTTCTGCGCACGGCGTACACCGCCGGCATCGCGCTGGTGATGGTGTCGGTGGCGTTCTCGCTCATGCGCTTCAGCCCGCGCACGCGGCGCGCGATCGCGGTGGCGTACGGCGTCGGGTTCGCGCTGATCTTCAACGAGCTGTCGGTGTTCCTGGCGTTCGATACGTTCTATCTCGACATGACGACGCGCGATCCCGACATGCTGTGGAGCGTCGAGGCGCTGTACCGGCGATCGGAGAGCTCGTGGGCGGTGGCGCTGGTGGTGGCGGTGCTGGTGCAGGCGACTTTTCTGCGGCGCTTCTATCGACGGAGCGTGTTCATCCTGGCGACGCGGCTGCGGGCGATGGCGGCGCGGCGATCGTGAGTCACGTCGGGCGCGTCGGGTCCGCCGGGCGAGCCGGGCGCTCCTCGGCGGCGAACACGGCGGTGCCGATCAGCGTGCCGAGGCCGAGCGCCGCGCCGACGGCGCCGTTGAGCCCGAGGTAGATCAGCGCCGCGCTCGCGCCCGCGACGCAGACGCCGATTCCGACCGGCACGCCGAGCGGCCAGTTGCGCCGCGCCGCCAGCCGCATCGCGCGGAACGCGCCGACGACGCCGCCCGCCATCGCCAGCGCCGCGAGCACCAGCGCCCACGCGCCGCGCGGCCACCCGCCGATGGTGTGCAGCTGCTTGAAGCCGCTCGCGCTGATCGTCAGCGGCGGATCCGACTCGAGCGGCGGCGGCACGGCGGCGACTGCGCTCACGTGGCGCGCCGGCGGAACGCGGATCGTCCACGGCGCGCCGGCGTCGAATTCGCCCGCGTCGCGTCCCGGCTCGACGCCGGGCGGGCTCGCGCGATCGTCGTCGTCGCCGTCGCGCCACACGCGCACGCGGTGCCGGCCGGGCGCGACCGCGACGGTGAACGTGCCGTCGGCGGCGGTGATGGCGCTCGCACGCGCGCGCGACACCAGCACGAACGCGCGCATCGCCTGGTGGATGTCGCAGGTGATGGTCACCACGCCGACGCGCGCGAGCACGATGCGCTGCGCCGGCTCGCCCGGCACCGCCGCGCGGTTGAACAGCGTCTCGTGCCCGAGCCACGCGTGCACCGTGTGGCTCTCGTCGTCGCGATCGGTCATCACCAGCGACGCGCCCGGCGCCACCACCTGCACCTTCGGCACGAACGAGATCCAGACTTCGTCGAGCCGCGCCGTCGCCGGCGGACCTTCGCCCTCGACGGCGCCCGGCGATGCGTCGCCGTCGATCAACACCACCGCGCGCGTCTGCGGCTCGCCGCCCGGCTCCGCCAGCACGCGCCCCACTACATTGATGAGCGGCGTGCCCGAAGCCGAGCCGGCCAGCAGCATCATTAATGAAGCGAGCGACAGCGATCGCATCGACAGCCATGTAACGCTGCGCGCGCCCCGCCGCAAGGTGCGTGGCGCGCGCCGGCGGGTGTACCATCGAGAGCGGTGGCCACCGACGAGGCGCAGCGCTTCCCCGAGACGGGACGCTTCCAGGTGCTCAAGCGCATCGGCGCCGGCGGCATGGGCGTGGTGTACGAGGCGCTCGATCGCGAGCGCAAGGCGCGCGTCGCGCTCAAGACGCTGCGCTGGATGAGCGCCGACGCGCTCTTGCGGCTCAAGACCGAGTTCCGCGCGGTGCAGGATCTGCAGCATCCGAACCTGGTCGGCTTCAGCGAGCTGATCGAAGAGGGCGGCCAGTGGTTCCTGACGATGGAGCTGGTCGAGGGCGTCGACTTCCTCGCGCACGTGCGGCCGCCGCCCGACGATCGCTTCGACGAGGCGCGCGTGCGCGCGGCGGTGGCGCAGCTCGCGCAAGGGCTGATCGCGCTGCACGACGCGCAGATGGTGCACCGCGATCTCAAGCCGGCCAACGTGCTGGTGACCGGCGAGGGGCGCGTGGTGCTGCTCGACTTCGGCCTGGTCGTCGACAGCGCGCCGGCGCTCGGCGACGAGGGCCGCGTCAAGGGGCGCTACTCGTCGATGGATCGCGCGGTCGTCGGCACCGCGACGTACATGGCGCCGGAGCAGGCGGCGTCGAAGCCGGTCGGCCCCGAGGCCGATTGGTACTCGCTCGGCGTCATGCTCTACGAGGCGCTCACCGGGCGGCCGCCGTTTCTCGGCACGCCGATCGAGATCTTGATCGAGAAGCAGCAGGGCGAGCCGGCGCCGCCGCGATCGCTCGAGCCGAGCGTGCCGTCGGATCTGGACGCGCTGTGCGCCGAGCTGTTGCGCCGCGATCCGGCGGCGCGGCCGTCGGGGCGCGAGCTCTTGCGCCGGCTGCTCGTCGGCGGATCGCCCGAGGCGCCGGCGCCGATCGCCGCGCAGCCGCCGTTCGTCGGGCGCAAGCAGGAGCTGGCGCAGCTCGTCGACGCGTTCGCCGCGCGCAAGCCGGGCCAGGCGGTGACGCTGTTCGTGCACGGCGAGTCGGGCGTGGGCAAGAGCGCGCTGGTGCGCCGCGCCGTCGACGAGCTGGCCGCGCGCCATCCGAGCGCGGTGATCCTGCAGGGCCGCTGCTTCGAGCGCGAGTCGGTGCCGTACAAGGCGGTCGACGGCGTGATCGACGCGCTCAGCCGCTACATGAAGAAGCTGCCGAAGGAGGCGGCGGCCGCGCTGTTGCCGCAGCACGCGGCGCTGCTCTCGCAGGTGTTCCCGGTGCTGGCGCGCGTGCCGGTGGTCGCCGAGGTGCCGCGGCCGGCGCGCGCGGCGCTCGATCCGCAGGAGCTGCGCCTGCGCGTGTTCCACGCGGTGCGCGAGTTGTTCGCGCGGCTCGCCGAGCGCCACCCGGTGATCGTGATGATCGACGATCTGCAGTGGGCCGACGCCGACAGCCGCGCGCTGCTCAACGATCTCACGCGCCAGCCGGACGCGCCGCCGCTCTATCTCGTGGCAACCGTGCGCGGTGAAGCGAGCGGTGAGCTGCCGACGTTCGGGCTCGACGGCGTGACGCATCTCTTTCTCGGCACGCTGCCGTCGGAGGAGGCGCGCGAGCTGGCGGCGCGGCTGATGGCGCGCGCCGCCGGCGAAGACGCGGCGAGCGCCGACGCGGTGGCGGCGGAGGCGGGCGGCCACCCGCTGTTCATCGACGTGCTGGTGCGCCACGTGCTCGCGCACGAGCCGCACGCGCCCGGCTCGCTGCGCCTCGACGACGCGCTGTGGTCGCGCGTCGAGCACGTCGACGGCGAGGCGCGCCGCCTGCTGGAGGTGATCGCGGTGGCGGGCGGTCCGCTGCGCCAGGAGATCGCGCAGGCGGCGTCGGACGGCGCGACGTTCGCGCGCTCGGTGGGCCTGTTGCGCGCGGCCAACCTGGTGCGCACCGCCGGCGCGCGCGGCGCCGACGCCGTCGAGCCGTATCACGATCGCGTGCGCGAGACGGTGCTGGCGCATCTCACCGAGAGCGAGCGGCAGGCGAGCCACCAGCGGCTGGCGCTCGCGCTCGAGGGCACCGATCGCGGCGACGCCGAGGCGCTGTCGGTGCACTGGCGCGGCGCGGGCAATCGCGAGAAGGCGGCGCGCTACGCCGAGCGCGCGGCGCGGCAGGCGGCGCAGGCGCTGGCGTTCGAGCGCGCGGCGCGGCTGTATCGCCTCGCGCTCGAGCTGCGCCCGCACGACGGCGCCGAGGTCACCGAGGCGCGCGCCCATCTGCGCGCGCGGCTGGGCGACGCGCTCGCCGGCGCGGGCCGCGGCGCCGAAGCGGCCGAGGCGTACCTCGAGGCCGCGCGGCTGCCGCGCGCCGACGTGCTCGAGCTGCAGCGCCGCGCCGCCGAGCAGTACCTCAAGAGCGGCCGCCTCGACGAGGGGCGCGCGGTGCTCGAGACCGTGCTCGGCGCCGCCGGCGTGAAGATCCCGCCGACGCCGCGCGCCGCGCTCAACGCGCTCCTGTGGTGCCGCGCGCGCATTCGGCTGCGCGGGCTCGGCTTCCGCGAGCGCGCCGTCGCCGAGCTGACGCCCGACACGCTCACGCGCATGGACGTGTGCTGGTCGGCGGGCCTCGGCCTCACGCCCGCCGACTTCATGCAGGGCGGCTACTTCACGTCGCTGCACTGCCTGATGGCGCTCAAGGCGGGCGAGCCGTATCGCGTGGCGCGCGCGCTCGCCGGCGAAGCGGCCATCTCCTCGACGGGCGGCGGGCCGACGCGCAAGCGCACCGCGCGCCTCTTGCGCGCCGCCGACGAGCTGGCGCGCCGCATCCAGCACCCGCACGCCGAGGCGCTGGTCCAGGTGATCTCCGGCGTGGCCGCGTGGTGCGAAGGCCGCTACCGCGACGCGTTCCTCGAGGGCCAGCGCTCCGAGGTCATGCTGCGCGAGCGCTGCACCGGCGTGCGCTGGGAGCTCGACCAGACGCAGATGACGCAGATGAACGCGCTCTACATGATGGGCGAGATGGCCGAGCTCGAGCGGCGCGTGCCGCTGATCCTGCGCGAGGCCGAGGAGCGCGGCGATCGCTACATGGCCACGTCGGTGCGCATCTCGCTGTTCACCAACGCCGCGTGGCTGGTGCTCGACGACGCCGACGAGGCGCGCCGCGCGTGCGAGCACGCCGTCGAGAACTGGCCGCGCACCACGTTCCTCCTCCAGCACGTGAACCACCTGCAGACGCGCACGCAGGTCGATCTCTACGTCGGCGACGGCGCCGGCGCGCACCAGCGCTTCAGCGAGGCGTGGCCCGAGCTCAAGCGCTCGCTGCTCATGCGCGTGCAGCCGATCCGCATCGGCGTGCTCGAGGCGCGGGCGCGCAGCGCGCTGGCGGCGGCCGAGCGCTCCGTCGAGAAAGCGGCGCTGCTGCGGGCGGCGGAGGCGGACGCGGCGCGCATCGAGGGCGAGCGCATGGCGTGGGGCACGCCGCTGGCGAAGCTGATCCGCGCCGGCATCGCCAACCAGCGCACCGAGCGCGAGGCGGCGCTGCGCGCGCTCGACGAGGCGGCCGCCGGCTTCAAGGCGGCGCACATGGCGCTCTACCGCGAGGCCGCGCGCTGGCGCAAAGGGCAGCTCATCGGCGGCGACGAGGGACAGGCGATGATCGATCACGCGCGCGGCTTCATGCGCGAGCAGCGCATCCGCGCGCCGGGCCGCATGACCGCGATGCTGGCGCCCGGCTTTCTCGATTGGTGAAATGGGGAACGATGAATCGAAAACCCGTGCATTCGATCCTAATCGCGTGCTGGTTATGCAGCGGCTCGGCGTCGGCAAACACCGACGGCAAGAGCGTCGATCCGGCCGATCGCGTCCGCTATCGCGCCGCCCTGAAACGCGGCCAATCGGCTTATTCGAATAATGATTACCAGGCCGCGATCGCCGCATTCAACGAGGCGCTGGCGGCGATCCCCGGCGACGCGCGCGCGCTGTCCGAGCTGGGCCTGGCGGCGTATCGCAAGCAGGACTTCGCCGCGGCCGAGGCCTCGCTGCGCCGTTCGATCGCCGCCGCCGGCGATCACGACGTCAAGGGCGCCTCGCTCTACAACCTCGGCCGCGTGCTCGAGGATCGCGGCGACAAGCCGGGCGCGATCGACGCCTACCGCCAATCGCTCGGCGAGCGCCCGAACGCGACCGTGCGCGAGCGGCTCGCCGGCCTCGACGCAGCGGCCGCGGCCGCGCTCGACCCGCTGGCCCCTCGCGTCCTGCTCGGTCCGTTCGCCGATTTGACCCAGTTTTGCGCCACCGCCCGCCGCGCCGAGTGCCGCGGCGAGCCGGGCGAAGGCGACAGCGAATATCGCTGCGACGGCAAACCGATTCGCAAGCTCGACGCGCCGGCCGCTCCCTATCGCGCGGTGGTGCTGTTCAACGCGTCCTGCTGGTTCGATCCGCGCCACGACTACGGCTTGCGCAAGTATCACCTCGCGATCCGGACGAAGGACGGCTGGTTCGTGGCGCGCGAATCGCCCGCGACGTGGAACAACCGGCGCTGCGACGAGGCGCTGACCGTGCGCGGGCTCGAATTGACCGACGCGGTGGCGGGCGGCGCGCCCGAGGTGGTGCTGCGCGTCGAGCGCAAGGGCGAGTGCACCGGCGGCGGCGGCAGCGAGACGTGGACCGATCAGTACCTGGTGGTGGCCGGCGTGGGCGCGTCCGGGCGGCCGAGCGCGACGCCGCCGATCCTGACCGCCGAGCACCGCGAGTCGAGCGACTTCGAAGATCCGCCGCACGTCGAGCGCGTGGAGGCGAAGCTCGACGTGCAATTCCTCGACGGGCAGATCGACGTCGAGGGCACGGCCCGGCATCTCGACGCCAAGACGCGCGGCGAGCTGCTCGGCAAGCACGCGTTCATATTTCCGTGAGCGGCTATCGCGTGCGATTGGCGAACGCGGGCGATCTGCCGTCGCTGGCGGAGGTCGAGCGCCGCGCGTGCGCGCGCTTCGACGCCTTCGGTTTGTCGATCCTGGCGCAGGTGATCACGCCGCCCGAGGACTTGATCGCCGCGCAGGCCGACGCGCGTCTGTGGGTGGCGGTCGAGCGCGACGAGGGGCCGCCGATCGGCTTCGCGCTGGCGTGCGAGCTGGGCGGCGGCGCGCACCTCGACGAGCTCGACGTCCTGCCCGAGCACGGCCGCCGCGGCGTCGGCGCGGCGCTGGTCGAGACCGTGTGCGCCTGGGCGCGCGCGCGCCGCCTGCCGTCGCTGACGCTGTCGACCATGCGCGACATCCCGTGGAACGCGCCGTTCTACCGCGCGCTCGGCTTCCGCGCGCTCGACGGCGCCGCGCTCCCGCCCGCGCTGCGCGGCCTGCGCGACCACGAAGCCGCGCGCGGCCTGCCGATGGACGGCCGCGTTTACATGCTCCGCGAAATCAATATCGCGTGAGCGCGAAAAAGAAATGCTCGCCGATTCCCGCGCCGCGGTTCACGCCGCCGAATCCGAGGCAAAGCTCGTCGCTGAGCGGCTTGACCTCGTCGTAGAGCAGCGCGCGCACGAATCGCGGTAGACGCGAGGTTTCGTATTCCAAACGCACCGTTTCGGTATCGCGCCAGCGCGAGCGCCCGGCGCGCGCCTCGAAGTGCCCCGCCTGCAGCCGCGGCGCGAAGAACCACCAGTTGCGCGCGTCGAAGTCGATGCCGTAGGGCGGCACATCGAACATCAGCCAATCGATCGCCTGGATCGCCAGCGGCTTGTCGAGGTAGCGCAGCATGCGTCCGCGCCACACGCCGCGCGGCTCGGGCCCGAGCGGCGCGCCGGCGTAGATCGCCTCCAGCTCGTCGAGCGACGCCGCCGCGAGCCGCTCAGCGGTCATGCGAGAGCGCTTGCATCATGTCGTTGAGCAGCACCGCCGGCGGCCTCCCGCCCGCGGTCGACAGCAGCACGCGCCCCGACGCCGAGAGGTAGATGCAGACCGGCGTCGGCTCGCGCTTCGGCAGCGACGCGAGGAGCGCCGCCACCGCCGGCGACGGCGACTCCGAGTCGGAGGCGACCGCGAGGAAGTGCTGATCCATGAACTCGGTCAGCTCCTCTTTGGCCAGCGTACGCTCGACCAGCCCGCGCGTGCCGCTGCAGTGCTTGTGCCCGTGCGCGATCAGGATGCGCTTGCCGCGCTCGGCGGCGGCGGCGCGCGCCTCGTCGAGATCGCCGAACCACGACAGCGCGCTGGTGAAGTACGGGTGCCGTCCCTCGGGCATCGTCGCCTCCGGCGCGCATCATAACCAAAGCGCGCGCGAAGTGACCGCCGCTCACTCGTGCGAAGGTTTGGCGGCGTGGCCCATGGTCGGGTGTCTCGGCGCGGCCATTTCGCCCATCATCGGCCGCGGCGGCGGCTCGGTCACGCGCACCGTCGGCGTCGTCGGCGTCGTCGGCAGCATCGGCCCGCCCATGATCGCCGGCTCGATCGGCTGTCCCATCATCAGCTCGCCGACCGTGTGATCGCGCCGCTGCGTCGCCGTCGCCCACACCGCGCCGAGCGCCAGGATGCCCGCGCCCACCGCCGCGAACGCCGCCCGCCGAAAGCGCAGCTTGCGCGCGCCCACCGGGCAGTCCGCCGTCAGCACCGTCCCGTCGGCGCGGCGATAGAAGCGCACGCACACCCGGCCCTCGGTGTCCTCGATCAGTTGCTCGGCCTGCTCGCGCGTCATGCCCGACAGGTTGTAGACGTTCTTGCTGCACTGCCCGCAAAATCGGACCTGCTCGCTGCCCTCCATCGCGTCCCAGCTCGCCTTGCAGGGGCTGGCCACGCGGATCGAGTCGAGCAGCGGCAGCGAGCGCGCGCGGCGGGTGCGCTCCAGCTCGGCGCGGCTCTGCGCCAGCTCGCGCTCCAGCTTCGAGCAGCGGTTGGCGAGGGCGTCGTATTCGTCGCGGTACGGCATGCCGGATCGAACGCGCGAGCGGCGCGAACGATCCACGTCGGCCACGCCGGCCACGCCGGCTTCAGACGAGGCGCTGCGCGGCGACGGTGGCGATGGCCATGATGCTGTGCTGCGGATTGACGCCGGTGTTGGTCGGGAACACCGACGCGTCCATGACGTAGAGCCCGTCGAGCCCGTGCACCTTGAGCTCGGGGTCGACCACCGACGAGTCGGGATCGCGCCCCGCGCGGCAGCCGCCGAACAGGTGCGTCGCCACCATGCTGTAGGCGCGCGGGTCGAGCGGCGCATTATCGAACACGCCGAGCTGATCGATCGACGAGATGGTCTCGGGCAGCCCGTGCACGCCGGTGATGATCTCGCTCGCGCCGGCGAGGAAGTGCATCTGCGCCAGCGCCTTCATCCCCTGCCGCACGCGATCCATGTCGCGCGCGGTCAGCGCGTAGCTCACGCGATCGCCGAACAGCAGCGACGGGCGAATCCGCCCCTCCGCCTCCGAGCGCACCGCCACCGACCACGCCGCCACGCGCTCGAGCTTGTCGATGAACGCCGCCAGCCGCCGCCCCGCGCCCGGCAGCCGCGCCGCCGCCACCTCGGGCGGCACGTTGATCGACTCCAGCTTCACGCCGACGGTGTCGCGCAGCCCGAGCACCTCGTACCCCTGCGAGGCGCCGAGCCACATGTTGACGCGCTCGGGATAGATCGCCATCACCGTGGTCCCCGGGTGCGCCATGAAGTGATCGCCCAGCTCGGGGCGCAGAATATTGCTGCGCCGCAACAAATTCGGGCTCTGCACCACCGACGCGGCGACGATCACCGCGCGCCTGGCCGTGACGCGGAACGGGCGGCGCGCGTTGGGCCCGCGCCCGACGATGGTGCCGCTCACCGCGCCGGCGCGACGGTTCTCGACGACGATCCGATCGACGCGCGCGTGCGCGAAGATGGCCGCGCCGTCGCCTGCCGCGCGCTCGAGATAGTTGATCGTGGTCGACTGCTTGGCTTCGTTGGGGCAGCCGTGCAGGCAGCGCGCCGAGCCGCGGCAGCCGCGCTCGTAGCGGTGCAGCATGCGGCCTTCGATTCCGGCGCGCGCGGCGCCGTCGCGCATCCGCAGATCCTGCCGCCCCGCGGTGTCGCCCTCGACGGTGGCGCGCTCCGACATCTCCTCTTCGAGCGTGGCGTACGCTGCGTCGAGCGCCGGCGCGGGTAGGCCATCGGCGAGCCCATGGTCGGCGTGCCACTTCGCCAAAACTTTTTCCGGCAGCCGCCAGACGATCGCCGAGTTGACGAACGTCGTGCCGCCGACGCAGCGCCCTTGCAGGATCGGCGTCGTCGCCTTGCCGAACGCCGCCTGCTTGCCCTGGTTGCGAAACAGCGTCGCCATCGTCGTGCGCATGAGCGGGCTCAGCTTATCCGTCGGAACCAGCGGCCCCTCCTCGAGCACCACCACGCGCGCGCCCGACTTCGCCAGCGCGCGCGCCGCCGCGCCGCCGCCCGCGCCCGAGCCGATGATCACGAAATCGGCCGCGTCCGCGTCGAGCCCCGCCTCGCTGGCGTCGTGAAATCCCGGCGTCACGACGTCCGCCCGCCGCCGAGCTTGCGCGCCGGCACCAGCTCCGCCTCGTCGGCGAGCCCGTAGGCGTTCAGCTTCCTGAGCGCGCGCTCGTCGCCGAGCACCAGTGTGCAGACGGTGATCTTGAGGAACATGATCGCCATGCGCACGTTGTAGCTCTTGGCTTCGAGCAATCGCTCGAGCAGCTTTTCGCGCGCGTCCTCGTCGAGCCCGCCGAACGTGCGAAAGCGAAAGCTGGTCCAGAACGGCGCCAGCCACGTGAGCCACAGCGAGAAGCGCAGGAGCAGCCCGGCGTACCAGGGCGGCTCGGCGCACTCGCGGCGAAACTCCTCGCCGAGCGCGACGTCGTCGACCACGCCGCCGAGCACGCCGCGCGGCACCAGCGCGCGCCCGATGATCTCGGCCCAGCGAACTTCGAACCGCCGGAGCTTCATGCGGCGCATGATACTCTCGCCCGCGTCGCCGATGGAGACGAAGAAGCAAGACGAGCGCCTGCTCACCGTCGCCGATTACCGCCGCGCCGCGCGCGCCGCGCTGCCGCGCATGACGTGGGACTACTACCGCTCGGGCGCCGACGCGCAGGTGACGCTGCGCCGCAACCGCCGCGCGTTCCGCGACTGCACGCTGTGGCCGCGCATGCTGGTCGACGTGAGCGAGCGCGATCTCTCGACGGAGCTTTTGGGCGCGCGGCTGCCGGCCCCGATCCTGATCGCGCCGACCGCGTACCAGCGCCTGGCGCACCCCGACGGCGAATTGGCCACCGCGCGAGCCGCCGCGCGCGCCGGCACCTTGATGGTGGTGTCGACGCTGGCGACCGTCTCGCTCGAAGACGTCGCCGCCTGTGCCGGCCCGCGCTGGTTCCAGCTCTACGTGCACAAGGATCGCGGCCTCACGCGCGCACTCATCGAGCGGGCGCACGCCGCCGGCTACTCGGCGCTGGTGATTACCGTCGACACGCCGCTGCTCGGGCGGCGCGTGGCCGACGAGCGCAACGGCTTCGCGCTGCCCGACGGGATGGTGATGGCCAACCTCGCGTACGCGGTCGGCGCGGCGCCGTCGAGCGCGGGCTCGGCGCTCAACAGCTACGTGGCGTCGCGGCACGATGCGTCGTTCACGTGGCGCGACCTCGACTGGCTGCGCTCGCTCGCGCCGCTGCCGATCCTGCTCAAAGGCATCCTGCGCAGAGGCGACGCCGCGCGCGCGTGCGAGCACGGCGCGGCCGGCGTGATCGTCTCCAACCACGGCGCGCGCCAGCTCGACGGCGCGCCGGCGTCGCTCGACGCGCTCCCCGGCGTGGTCGCCGCCGTCGAGGATCGCTGCCCGGTGCTGATGGACGGCGGCGTGCGCTGGGGCTCCGACGTGCTCAAGGCGCTGGCACTGGGTGCGCGCGCGGTCTTGGTCGGCCGCCCGATCCTCTGGGGCCTCGCCGCCGCCGGCGAAGCGGGCGTGCTGCACGTGCTCACGCTCTTGCGCGAGGAATTGTCACTCGCCATGGCGCTCGCCGGCTGCCCGTCGCTGTCGGCGATCACCCGCGATCTCGTCGAGCCGCGCTGAGCACAGTTTCGGCAGCGGACCGCCGAGTGATCGATCATCACCGCAAGACATATGGATAGATGACCCGCACTACGTTCGCGTTCTTCGGGAAGCAAGCTGTTCGCACTACATCTTCTATGCATTTCGCCGTCGCCGTTCCTGCGTTCGCACCAACCACGACTCCCGTCGCGCTCCCGTCCCGGTCGATGACGAGTTGAAGGTTCAGGGTTCCCGGCACTCCGAAGTATCGATAGCAGCTCACGACCCGCGGTTGCAGCGAAGACATCCCACTTTGAATGTCTGATTTCGTGAGATAAGGCAGCGGCTCTCGCTGTCTCATTGACTCACAATACTGTTCGTCGGCGACTGAACGACGTGGGTCTGGAGCTGGTTCTTGAATCATCCAAGCCCGGCACCCGCACAGAAGAGAAACGCAAGCTACTACCGGAAACTTCATTATTGTGAAAGCAAACTGCGGGCGATTTGGGAGATTTGGATCTCGTCGGTGCCGCCGTAGATTTGCAGGACCTTGGCGTCGCGGCAGAGCTGCTCGACGTGATATTCGGCCATGTAGCCGTTTCCGCCGAATAGCTGCACGGACTCCAGACACACGTCCATGGCGGCTTGGGCGCTATAGAGCTTGCCGGCGGACGCCTCGGCGAGCGTCATCGATTTGCCGGCGGCGGCCAGCTCGATCTGGCGGAACACCAGGTTTTGAATGTTCATGCGCGCGACCTCCATCTTGGCCAGCTTCAATTGAATCAATTGAAACTCGCCAATCGGCTTGCCGAATTGAACGCGCGTGCGCGCATAGTCCAGACAGAGCTTCAAACATTGTTCGACGATTCCCAGCGCCATCGCCGCCACGCCGGTCCGCTCCATCGTAAAGGTGTCTTTGGCGCCCGAGCGCGCGGGCAGGTCCTCGGTCTCGCCGATCAGCCGCTCGCGCCCGACACGCACGTCCTCGAGGAACAGCTCGCCCGTCGGTGACGAGTGCAGCCCCATCTTGCGCAGCGGCTTCGACTGCGTCAGTCCCGGCGTCCCTTTGTCGAGAATGAACGACACCACTTTGCGGTCTTTGGGGTCATTCCCCTCATCGAGCTTGCAGATGAACACTATAGTGTCCGCATAAGGACCATTGGTGATGAACGTCTTCGACCCATTGAGCACATAGCCGTCGCCGTCGCGCCGCGCGGTCGACTTCATGCCGCCGAACGCGTCCGAGCCGGAGCCCGGCTCGGTGATCGCCCACGCGCCGATCTTCTCCAGCGTCAAAAGCGGCAGTGCCCAACGCTCCTTCTGACGAATCGTCCCGCGCGTCATGATCGCCGCGGACGTCAAACCCATACTGACGCCGAGCGCCGTCACCATTCCCGGACTGTAGTGACAAAGCTCTATGATGGGGATCATCTGCATCGCCGCTTCATTGCCGGCCTCCGGCGACGGGCCGCGCTCCTTCTTGGGCGGCGGCGGCTCACCGCGCGCGGCCGCCTCCTCGCGCGCCTTCTGTTTGGCCATCTCGCTAGCGAAGCGCGCGCGCGCCAGGTCGCCGAGCCCGAACGTCTCCACCATCTTGCGCAGGATCGCGTAGGGCGGCGTGTCGCCGTGCTCCAATTCGTCGAGGTTGGGCTTGATCTCGGTCTCGACGAACCGGCGCACCGCGTCCCGAATCGCCAGGTGCATGTCGCTCCACTCGATCATGTGCGCTCCTGTTTTTGACGAGCTGATTGAGGCTATTTCTTGCGCGACAGCCGCGCGACGGCCTCGCGGATGCGCTGCTGTCCCGACTCGGAGAACCAGCTCTCGGTCCAGCGGCCGGCGTCCCGCTCATTGGCGGCTTTGACCGCTTCGATGGCCGGACGGCGCAAAGAGCGTTTGACCTGTTGAAAAGCCACTTGCGGCAAATTGCCGCGCTCGCGCGCCCAGGCGACCGCGCGCTCGACCACCGCGGCCTCGGGCGCCACCTCCTGAATCAGCTCCAATTCGAGCGCCTCGTGCGGCGACAGCAAGCGCCCGTCGAGCGCGATCGGCAGGAGCGACGACGCCGGTACCTGGGAGCGCAAGGTCTCCACCACCACGGCCGGCAAGCCGAGCCCGAGCGGCACTTCATTGAGACCAATCTTGAACGCGCCATCCGACATGATTCGATAGTCGGCCTGTAACGCCAATACGCAGCCGCCCGCCACCGCGTGTCCATTGACCGCCGCGCACATGGGCAAACGCACTTCAAAGAGCCGCAGCATGGTGTCATTGAAGCTCTGAATGAACTTCTGCATGGCCGGCTTGTCGAGCGGCAGCAGCGACGGCAGATCGAGCCCCGCCGAGAAGAACGCGCCGCTGCCGGTGATCACCACCGCGCGCGCGTCCGACTCCGAGAGCTCGAACAGCAATTCATTCATGCGCTCGAGCCACGCCACGTTGATCGCGTTGCCTTTGCCGGTATCGATCCGGATCAGCGCGACGTTTTCGATTCGTTCCATCTTCATTAGAGTGTCATCCTCGCAAGAGCCAGGCGCCGGCCAGGCCGGCGACCAGCGTCAATCGACCGGTCTCGGCGAACGTCGCCCAACGCTTGTTCTGCAAAAGCGCGCCAAAGCTCCAAAGCGTCAAAACGATCGCAGCCACTAATCCAATCAGCAGCCAATGGGGAAACCGCTGGTTCCACATCATGACCGTGAACGTCGCGCCGGTGATCACGACGAAGTGCAGCGTGACGTAGACGATTCGCCCCAGCGACGGGCGCGGATCGAACTTGGCGTATGTTTCGGGCGAAACCGCGCGCGGCTCGGGATTGGGCAGATTGCGCGGCTTCCACGCCGGCGACGCGAACCATACAAAGACCTTGTCGCGCCACGAAGCCGCGGTGCGCGCCAGGTGCCACATCTCGAACCAATAGTGAAGCTGCGCCCACAATGGATCGTAGCTGGCGAGCGGCTTGGTGATGCCGTAGACCGGCGCCTCGGTCTCCTCTTCATAGGTGCCAAAGAGTCGATCCCACACAATCAAGGTCGCCGCGTAGTTTTTGTCTAGATAACGCGGATTGATCGCGTGATGCACGCGATGATGCGACGGCAGGTTGAAGATCCAATCAATCGGCCCGCGCAGCTTTGGAACCAATTGGGTGTGAATCCAGAATTGGTACAGCGTGGAGAACGCCGCGATGGTTCCATAGACCACTGGCGGCACGCCAATCAGCGCCAGCGGCAGATAGAAGGGCATCGCGGTAAAAGCGGTCAAAACCGCCTGCCGGAGCGCGACCGCGAGGTTGTAGTCCTCGCTCTGGTGATGCACCACGTGCGCCGCCCAGAGGAAGTTCACCTCGTGACTGAAGCGGTGCCACCAGTAGTAGATGAAATCCACGCCAACGAATGCGATGACCCAAGGCGCCCATTTGGCTTCAAACGAGTGCAGTCGCCAGTGCGAATAGATCCAGACATAGACGCTGAGCAGTAGCGCGCTATAGAACACCACCAGCACCTGCGACGTGATGCCGCACGACAGATCGGTGATCGCGTCGGCGAAGCGATAGAGGTGCTCGCGTCCCATCAGCCGCGCCACCGCCAGCTCGACGCCGATCAGCGCGAAGAACAGCGGCACCGCCAGCGCGATGTAGTAGTTGTCCACTCGCGCGAATCTTACCATCGGTTACTGTTATCGACGATGGAGCGGCCCGAGCTCTCGCTGCCGTGGCGCGCGCTGCTGTGGGCGGCGGCGCTCGGCTGGGTGGCGCACCTGGCGCTCGTGCCGCTGGTCGAGACCGACCTGTTCTTTCACCTCAAGATCGGGCAGCTCATCGTCGAGCGGCACGCGATTCCGTTTCGCAACCTGTTCTCGTTCACCTATCCCGAGCACGTCGATCCCGATCTGTCGTGGGGCTTTCAGGTGCTGGTGGCGCTCGTGTACCGCGCGGGCGGATTCGCGGCGATCGTGATCGTCAAGGCGGCGCTGATCCTCGCGGCGGCGGCGCTGGTCGGACGCGCGGCGGTGCGCGCGGGCGCGGCGCATCCGGCGGCGGCGATCGCGGTCGTGGTGGCGGCGATCGCGGCCGAGCCGCGCATGGTGGAGCGGCCGCACCTGGTGACGTTCGTCGGGCTCGGCGCGTGGCACGTGATCGTCGCCGAGCACGAGCGCGGGCGCCGGCGCGCGATCTGGTGGATGGTGCCGCTGGCGCTGGTCTGGGCCAACTTCCACGCCGGCGTGTTTCTCGCGCCGCTGGCGCTCGCGCTCTATGCGCTCGGCTCGTTTCTCGACGGGAAACGCGACGCGCGCCCGCTGATCGCGGCGGCGCTGGCGGCGGCGTGCACCTTCGCGACGCCGGCCAGGGGCATGCTGCCGTCGTACCTCATGTGGCACACGGGGCTCGGCTCGACGCGCAGCCTCGACGAGTTTCGCCGCGCCGATCTGTGGAACGACCCGTGGTTCTTCGCGCAGCTCGCGGTGTGTGCGGCGCTCGCGATCGCGCGCGCGCGCTCGCTCGGCGCGCGGCGCATCTTGCCGCTGGCGGTGGTGGCGCTCCTGGCGTGGCGCTCGGTGCGCTTCGTCGCCGAGTGGTCGTGGCTGGCGGCGCCGACGGTGGCGCTGGCGCTCGATGCGCTCGGCCGCGCGCTCGCGCCCGCGCTGCGCCGCCCGCCGCGCGCCACCCGCTTCGCCGTCGCCGCGCTGGCGCTCGTGCTCGCGGGCGAAGCGTATCGCGAGCGGCGCGGCCAGCCGCTGTCCGTCGGGCTCGGCGCCGACGTCGTGCCGTTCGCCGCGATCGACTTCGTGACGCAGAACGGCCTGCGCGATCGGCTGTACGCCGATCTCGACGTCGGCTGCTATCTATTGTGGGAGGGCTGGCCGCGCTACGCGGTGTTCCAGGACGCGCGGCTGCCGGCGTATCCGAGCGAGTTTCACCGCGCGCTCGACGAGACGCCGCTCGAGCCGGCGCCGTTCGATGCGCTGCTCGCGCGTTACGGCGTCGACGCGGCGCTGCTCAGCACGCCCGACGTCAACATGCGCGCGGGGTCGTTCGATCCGGCCGAGTGGGCGCTGGTGTGGCGCACCGAAGACGCGGTGGTGTTCGCGCGGCGGCTGCCGAAGTACGCGGCGTTGATCGCGCGCGCCGAGATCCCGCTCCGGCTGCGCTTCCGCTTCGACGGCGGCACGCGCGCCGAGGCGATCTCGCGGCCGCCCGAGCGCTCGCCGGTCGCGGCGTGCGAATGGCAGCGGCGGCTCGGCGCGGCGCTCGACGGCGAGACGCAGTACGAGCGCGCGCTCGACGCGCGGATCGCGGCGCTCGGCGGCGGCTGCCTCGCGCGCGCGGAGGAGGCCGACACGCGCTACCGCCTCGGCGCGCGCCTGCAAACCGCCGGCCGCCTGCGCGAGGCCGCCGCCGAGTACGATCGCGCGCTCGCGCTCGCGCCCGACGACGCGCGCATCCTCGCCAACCGCGGATTCGCCCGCCTGCTCGCCGATCCCGCTGCCGCGAGAGTCGACCTGAAGCGTGCGCTTGCGCTCGATCCCCGTCGAGAAGACGTCCGCGCCGCGCTCGCTAGAAGCGCAGAGGGATTAACCGCCATGCCGCCAACAGACGCTAAAAAGATCAGAAAATAATATTTTTCTGGCGTCTGCTTGGCGTCTGCCGGCGGCATGGCGGTTCAAACCTCCGTCGCGGCGTTGCGATTCAAGCTTGGGGCTTGAGCTTGGCGAGGGCGGCGCGGGTGGCGTCGCGGTGGCGGGCGGCGTCGGCGGCGAGGGCGTCGAGCTTGTGGCGCAGCGACGTGAGGCGATCTTCGCCGGCGAGGATGCGGGTGACGAACAGCTTGGTCATGCCGCTGCCGCTCTGATCGCCGCCGAGCGCCTTCAGGTGCTCGCGCAGGCGCGTGAGATCCTGCTCGAGCTGCTTGACCTCGTCGTTGGTCTTGCCGGTCTCGGCGGTGGTGTCCTCGAAGCGCTGCGCGGCGGCGGCGGCGGCGAGCGCGGCGTCGCGATCGGCCTGCGGCAAATTGCCGGTCGCCGCCAGCCGGTTGAGCTGCTTGGCGGTGAGCGCGGCGAGCGGCGTCGAGCGTGACAGCCCCTCGTCGGTGGCGACGTCGCGCGCGAGCTTCTGCTTCGGCTGGAGCTTGAAGATGGCGAGCGGGCGCGAGGTGGCAGTGTCGAAGTCGAGCGCGTCGGCGCCGGTCACCTGCGCGTTCTGCACCACCGCGAGCACGAGGTAGACCGCGCGCTCGCGGCCGCTGCGGTTCTCGACGGTGTAGCGGATACCTGTGTGCTTGATGAAGTGCTCGAGCAGCACGTCGTTCTGAAACGTGAGGCGCTTGGGATCGTCGCGCGCGGCGCGCGGCTCGGCGGCCAGCTCGACGTCGAGATCGGCGCCGTACTCGACGAAGCGCCGCTCGCCGGGCTTGAGCCGATCGAGCCCCGACTCGCCGGCGAACCCGCCGTCCTCGAAGAACGCGATGGTGCCGGCCGGCAGCGTCTGGCGCGTCGAGTTGACGATGCGCGCCGCCGAGCGCCCCGCCTCGGTCGGCGAGCGGAACAGCGTGATCGGATCGACGTCGACCGCCTGCTGGAGAAACGGCACCAGCGCCGAGCCGTGCGCGCGCAGCTCCAGCGCCTCGGCGAGCGAGTAGGTGAACAGCGCGCCCGACTCGACGCCCGCGGCTTGCGCGACCGACGCCAGGTTGCCGACGGTGAGCAGCGAGCTGGAGGCGACCGAGCTCGACACGCCGCCGAGGCGCCCCGAGCCCGAGCCGTACCCTTCGCCGCTGCCGCCGCCGCCCGAGCCGTGGCCGATGGTGCCGAGCCCGCCGAGCCCCACCGCGTCGCCGACGTGATCGCCCCAGATCGCGTCGACGGTGGTGTCGAGGAGCTGCGGCACCGTCGACAGCTCCTCGTCGGGGTGCACCAGCTCGCGGCGCAGGTAGCGCGGCGCGGCCAGCGGATACAGGAACGAATCGGGGCGGCCGTTGACCAGGTGCACGCGCACCTGGTGCCAATCCTCGTCGGTGTCGTTGTGCAGCAGCGCCCAGCCTTGCAGCACCGCGCCCTTGCCGCCGGCCTCGAACACCATGCGGTAGGTCGTGCGCCACACCGGCGTCTCGGCGATGTAGCCGAGCGTGACCGGCGCCGCGGTGGTCGAGCGCGCCAGCACCTTCAAGCTGCGCTGCGCCTGCGCGCCTCGCTGCGACAGCGCGTCGAGCGCCGCATCGAGCCGCGCCGCCAGCAGCGCCTCGGTCGGGCGCACCGACGCGATCTCGCGCGAGTGAAAGCGGCGGATCTCCGACTCGCGCGTGAGCACGAGCAGCGTCAGCTCCGGCTCGCGCGGCTCCTTCGCCTCCCGCTCCTTTTCCGTTTTCTCGACGGGCGCCGGCGCTTCGAGCACGTCGATCAAGCGGCCGAGCACGGTTTGATCCTTGGTGGTGCGCAGCGCGATCTGCGCGCCCTTCAAGCTGGCGAGCAGGTCGCGATAGGTGATCGGCGAATCGGAGTCGAGCGGCAGTCCGGCGAGCGCGCGCGCCATGCCCTTGGACGCGCTCGAGCCGAACTCGAGGCCCTGCACGCGGCTGGCGCCGTCGGGGCTGAGCACCACCAGGCTCTTGAGCGCGTCGTCGAGATGGCCGGCGGGCACCGGCAGCGTGACGCTGGAGTTGGCGGCGATGGTGCCCGAGCGCTCGAAGTAGCCGACGCCGGTCTCGTAGAGCCGCAGGTTCTTGAGCGGCAGGATCGCCGGCGCGGCGGGCGGCTTGGCGACGGCGGCGCACGCGGGCCACACGATGAACATGAGCGCGAGCGAGCCCGTCGCGGCAATTCGGCGCATGCGAGTTGAGACACCGCGCCGCGCGCGAGGTTCCAGCGGCTGGCCCACGCGCGATCCACAAAGCAGAGGGATGAACCGCCAAGGCGCCGCAGACGCCAAAAAGACAGATCAGAAATTTATTGTTCTGATCCTTTTGGCGTCTGCGGCGCCTTGGCGGTTCAATCTCTGTCTCCGCGCGCGTGATCGGCGGGCGCGTCAGATGGCTTCGGCTTCGACCAGGCTGGTGGGGGCGGGGAGGGCGACGATGCGGCTCAGGCGGAAGTCGGAAAGTTTGAACAGCCGTTCAAAATCTTCGCGGCTGCGCTGCCGGCCGTCGTGCGTGGCGTCCATCATCTCGAGGTCGAGCAGCTTGGCGGGATGGAACGCGCCGTCGTCGACGATCAGCATCTCGGCGATCAACAGGCGCGCGCCCGGCTTCATCGCGCGGCGGCACACGCGTAGGATGTCGAGCGCGTGCGCGTCGTCCCAGTCGTGCAGGATGTCCTTGAACAGGTAGGCGTCGCAGCCCGACGGGATCTCGCGAAAGAAGCTGCCGCCGGCGCGCGTACAACGATCGGCCACGCCCCACGACGCCAGCAGCTCGTCGGCCTGCGCCACCACGCGCTCGTCGTCGAACAGCACGCCGCGCAGCTTGGGATGCAGCGACAGGATCGACGCCAGCAGCGTGCCGCGCCCGCCGCCGACGTCGCACAGCGACGCGAAGCGCGACCAGTCGTAGCCGCGCGCCAGCGCCGGCGCCTCGAGCCGCGTCAGGCACACCATCGCGCCGTTGAAGATCGCGCCCTCCTCGGGGTGCTCGGCGAAGTAGTCGAACAGCGGGCGGCCGTGCTCGAGCTGGTAGCCGTTTTTGCCGCTCTTGACCACGTCGAGGAAGCGGCACCACGCGGCCATCGAGTGGCTCGAGCCGCCGAACAGCACCAGGTCGCGCATCGACTCGGGCGAGTCGGCGCGCAGCGTCTCGGCGAGGCGGTTCAGGCGAAAGCGACCGTCGCGATCGCGCGCGAAGATGCCGACGGCGGCGAGCGCGCGCAGCACGCGGCCGAGCGAATCGGCGTTGGCGCCCGCGGCGGCGGCCAATTCGTCGGCGCGCTTCGGTCCCGCCGCCAGCAGATCAGCGATGCCGAGCCGCGTGACGGCGTAGATCATCTCGGTCTGCCAGACGCCGGTGAGCTGCTCGAACAGCGCCACGCGCGCCGGCACCAGCCGCCGCGTGAGGCGCACCAGCCAGTTTCGCAGCGCCACCACCACGCGGTAGATCGCCAGCGGCGGCGTCGAGCCGAGGCGCGGCGTCATGATCCGCGCGCGACGACTTCGTGCGCCCAGCGGGCGCGCAGGCGGGTGAGCGCCGACACCAGCTCCGCCGTCTGCAGGCGCGTGTGATCGCCGAGGCGATCGATGAGCCAGCGCGTGCCGGGCTCCAGCTCCGAGACCACCGAGTGCGGGAAGGCGAGCCGCTGCGCCAGGCTCACGCCGGTGACGATGCTGCGCACGATGGTGGCGCGAAAGCCCGAGCCCTCGAACACGATCACCGACGCGCCGATCGCCCGCTCGTGCTCCTTGAGGACGTTCGAGAGCGCCTTGCGAAAATCGGCGCCGGGGTTGGTGCGGCCCGACTCCGGCTCGATCACCGTCAGGAAGCCGATCTTCGACTTCGGGCGCGCGAGGCGCATGGCGTGAAACGCCTGGTTGCAGCGCTCGACGCCCTCGAGCGTGGGCATCGCCTTCCAGAACAGCACGACGAAGCTCTCCATCGTGAACACCACGTGGTCGCCGGCCTCGACGAGGTTCTGCGGTATCAAGTCCACGCCCGCCCCCTGATCGTTCAGCGTACCGCCGCGCGCGCGACGGCGGAATGCGACAAATTGTCGCAGGGGGGCCGCCGCGCGCCGCGTGCCCGAGGGAAAACTTTGAACACGTGTTCAAAGTTTTTGAAAAATGGAGCGGCGGCGGGGAATCGGCTACTGGCCGAAGACGGGGACGAAGCGCGGCAGCGCGTGCTCCTCCTCGTGCGGATCGGGACGCTCGAGCGCCTCGGCCAGCTCGCGCCGCGACTCGTGGATACGCCACGCGATGGTGCCGCTCGGGCAGCCGAGCACCGCGCCCGCCTCGTCGTGCGTGAGCCCCTGCAGCGCCACCAGCACCACCGTCGAGCGCAGCGACGGCGAGAGCCCGTCGAGCGCGGCCACCAGCCGGCTGTAGCTCTGGCGCAGCTCGGCGGCGCGGCGCGGATCGCCGCCCGAGTCGACCTGCACCGCGAGCGCGACGCGCGGATCGTCCATCGGCACGTTCGAGCTGCGCCGCCGGCTGTTGTCGCGCCGCAGGTTGAGCGCGCGGTTGACGGCGATGCGGTAGATCCAGGTGTAGAACTCGCTGGCGGCGCGGAACTCGCCCAGCTTGCGGAACGCGCGCAGGAAAGTTTCCTGGGCGACGTCGTCGGCGTCGTGCGCGTCGCCGGTGAGGTGCAGCGCCAGCGCGTAGATGCGCGGGCGATAGCGGCGCGTGAGCTCGCCGAACGCGGACTGGTTGCCGCGCTGCGCGCAGGCGACCAGCTCGGCGGCGGAGAGCGAGCTCGCGGATGCGTCGGCCATGGTACTTGGACCCCGGAGGCGCAAGCCTCCTTGGATCATACGCGCAAACCCGGCGCGCGGTCTGGCGTCGATGTCCGGCGAAGTGCGCGCTACGGCTTGGGGATGCGGATGGTCTTGGAGATCATCAGCGCGCCGAGCGCGACGAAGGCGAGCACCAGCGGGTGCAGCGCGTGCGCGCCGAGGTGCAGCGCGCCGAACGGCAGCGACGCGCCGACGCGGCCCGCGCGCGCGAGCAGCGCCAGCACGCCGACGAGCAGCAGGCTGGTGGTGATCGGCGCGCCCTCGAAGTAGGTCACCTTGCCCGACTTCTTCGAGAGGAAATCGGCGGTGGCGTTGTAGCGCGCGAGCCGGCTGATGCCGCACGCCACGAACAGCGCCAGCGCCAGCGCGTCGCCGTCGGCCTGAAAGCCGATCGCGTACGCCAGGCACGCCGGTGCCACGCCGAAGCTGATCACGTCGGCGAGCGAGTCGAGCTCGCGCCCCATCAGCGTCGCCTCCTGCCGCCAGCGCGCCACGCGCCCGTCGAGCACGTCGCACGCGACCGCCACGACCAGCAGCGCGCACGCGGCGAAGATCTTCTCGATCCCGCCGTGCGCGACGTAGGCGATGGAGAGGAAGATCGCCGCCATGCCCGACGTGCCGTTGCCGAGCGTGAGCAGATCCGAGAGGTGGAAGTCGCGGATCATCGAGAAGTGGCGCGCCATGGCGGACCCCCGTTTCTCCGATCAACGCGGCGCGCCTGCGCCGAATTTCAAGTTGCGGTAAGGTGCGCGCATGCGTTGGGTTGTGCTTTCGCTCGCGCTGGCGTCGGCGGCGATCGGCGGGCGCGCGCAGGCGGCGCAGGAGCTGGGGCTCAACACGCACCAGTCGTCGTCGACGGCGCTCGACGTGGCGCGCGACGCCAAGGTCAAGTGGGTGCGCATCGATCTCAACTGGCTCGACGCGCAGCCGGCGAACGCGGCGCCCGACTTCACGCGCTTCGACACCATCGTCGACGCCGCGCGGCTGCGCGGGCTCGAGGTGCTGGCGGTGATCGCGTACGGGCCGGCGTGGGCGTCGTCGGGCGACACCAAGGGCGACGGCTCCACCAACGACGTGCCGAACGCGAACCTGTACGGCCCGTTCGTCACCGCGACGGTGAATCACTTCGCCGGGCGCGTGACGCACTACGAGCTGTGGAACGAGCCCAACCTCGGCCAATTCTGGGAGGGCACGACGCAGCAGTACATCGACGTGATCCTGAAGCCGGGCGCCGACGCGGTGCACGCCGCGTGCGCGAGCTGCGTCGTCGTCGGGCCGGGGCTCGCGTCGATCGGCACCGTCTACGCGACGTGGCTCGACACGGTGCTGGCGCAGGCGTCGGGCAAGCTCGACGTGGTCAGCGCGCACGACTACGCCGCGTTTCCCGTCGACGATCCGCAGGCGGGGGTGACCGCCGACAGCTTCTTCAACAAGCTCGACGCGCATCGCATCGTGCAGATCGGCGGAACAACCGTGTACGAAGGGCCGTTGTCGTTTCGTGAGGTCATGCTGGCGCACGGAGCGACGCAGCCGTTCTGGCTCACCGAGACCGGCAAAGAGGCGGCGTACGGCGACGCGGCGGCCGAGAGCGCGCAGACCGCGTACTACTCGCACGTGCTCGACGCCATGCCGGCGCGGCCGTGGTGGACGGCGACGATCTTCTACGAGTCGCTGGACGAGCCGATGAGCGGGTTCACGTGGGGCGTGGCGCTCGACGATCCGGCGGCGGCGGCGGGGTACGACGCCAAGCCGGTGATGGCGCTGTTGCAGATGGGAGTTCCCGCGGCGCCCGATGGCGGCGCGAGCGGCGACGCGGGCGCGAACGGCGACGCGGGCGCGAACGGCGACGCGGGCGTGAACGTGAACGGCGACGCGGGCGGGAGCGTTGACGGCTACGGCGACGGCTACGTGAATGGCGACGGCTACGTGAATGGTGATGGCGCGCTCATTAATGATGCGTCGCGCGGCGGGTGCGGAAGCTGCGCGCTCGGCGCCGCCCGCAGCGGCAATTTGCCGCAGGAGCGATCGGCGCGAACCGGCGCGCTGGCGATCGCGCTCGCCGGCCTCGCGCTCGTCGCCGCGTCGCGCGCGCGCCGCCTCCGCGATCCCCGCGGCGCCCGCCGCCGCTGATGTCACTCGCCGCGCAGCTCGCCTACACGTTCCTCCTCGGCCCGCTCGCCCTCTTCCGCCTGCGCCTGCGCGGCGCCTTCTATCTCCTGATCTACCTCGCCCTGTGCACCGCGATCCTCGCCGCCGTCGGCTGGGCGATCCTCGCGCACCGCGACGACCTGATTGCCGCGCTCGCGTCGTACCTCCTGCCCGAGTCGTGGCGCTTCGCCGCGCAGAAGCTGGTCGAGCGCATGTTCGCCTCGCAGATGCGCGCCGTGCTGCTCAACGCGTCGGTGGGCGGCAGCCTGGCGCTGCTCTCGGCGCTGCTGTTCCCGCTCAAGGAAAAAGTCTCGGCGACGTTCGAACGCGAGGCGCGGCTGACCAACGAGCCGGCGCGCTACTTCCCGCGCTGGTTCCAGGCGGTGGAGGAGGCGTCGCTGTTCGTGATGTTCGTGACCGCGCAGATGACCATCTTCTGGATCGGCTATCCGCCCGATCCGTGGCGCAAGCAGCTCGCCGTCGGGCTGAGCTACGCGGTGCTGTTCGGATCGTTCGCCGTCAACTTCATCGCGCCGCTCCTGCAGCGGCAGCGCATGCGCTACTCGACGATCATCAAGGTGCTGCTCGCCCACCCGATCGTCTTCGCCGGATTCGGCGCGCTGTTCACGCTGCCGTCGGTGATCGCCGGGCAGGTGGCGCGCGCGCACCCGGAGTGGACGCTGCACCGCGCGATCGTGGTGATGTTCGCCGCCAACGTGGCGTGCATCGCGTGGGGCACGATCGCCGGCACGCAGCTCGCCGCGCGCCTGCTCCCCGACGCGCAGCGCACGCGCCCGCCGTCGCTGCCGCTGCGCGCGCTCACCTGGCTCTCCGTGGTCGGCCTGTGCGCAGTCAACGTCTACGCGTTCGCCGTCGTCGGCCTGTCGCTGCACCGGAAGAGTCAGATCCTCAAGCTGCACTACCACGTCGATCCGTCGTCGCTGAAAGTCGAGCTGCCCGGCCTCGCCGATCTGGCGCGCGATCCGATCGAGCTCGCGGTGCAGCTCGATCTCACCGTCGACAACCCGACGCCGTACGACGTCGAGGTGGAGAAGAACCGCCTCGAGGTGCGCCACGAGCGCGCGCTGATGGCGCTCACCAGCCTGCCGCCGCTCGCCGTGCCCGCCGGCCAGAGCCGCAAGCAGCACCTCACCGTGCCGTTCTCGATCCATCCGCGCATGGCGATCGACAAGGGGCGGCGGCTGCTGGCGTGGGAGGCGTGGAGCATGACGCTGTATCTCGAGGTGACGCCCGGCTTCGAATTCCCCGTCTACTTGCTCGGGCGATGAAATAAGCTGCTTCATTAATGAGCGAGCACTACGACCTGGTCGTCATCGGCGCGGGTCCGGCGGGCGAGAAGGCGGCGACGCAGGCGGCGTATTTCGGCAAGCGCGTGGCGATCGTCGAGCGCAAGCCGACGCCGGGCGGCATCGCGGTCTCCGACGCGGGCGTGCCCACCAAGACGCTGCGCGAGACCGCGGTGTACCTGACCGGCTTCCGCCACCGCGACGTCTACGGCATCAGCTTGCAGCTCGACGCGCGGCTCAAGCTCGAGCGGCTGATGAGCCGCACCGCCGAGGTGCGCGCGCTGATGAGCGACGCGGCGGTGAAGAACCTCGAGCGCATGAAGGTCGAGTTCATCCACGGCGCGGGCGCGCTCGGGCCGGATCGCACCGTGATCGTCGACGGCAAACGCACGCTGCGCGCCGGCGCGATCCTGATCGCCACCGGCTCGCACCCGTTTCATCCGCCGGGGATCCCGTTCGACGATCCGGCGATCGCCGACTCGGAGAAGATCCTGAAGCTCGATCGATTGCCGAAGAGCCTGCTGGTGATCGGCGGCGGCGCGGTCGGCTGCGAGTACGCGTCGATCTTCACCGCGCTCGGCGTCGAGGTGACGCTGGTCGAGGCGGCCGATCGGCTGCTCGGCTTCATGGACCGCGAGCTGTCGCTCGAGCTCGGCAAGATCTTTCGCGCGCTCGGCATGAACGTGATCACCGGCGCGTGCATCGAGTCGATCGCGCGCACCGACGGGAAATTGGCGGTGCAGCTCGACGGCGGGCGGCGGCTGCATCCCGAGCACGTGCTGTTCGCCGGCGGGCGCGTCGGCAACACCGCCGGGCTCGGCCTCGACGCCGCGGGCGTGAAGGTCGACGCCAAGGGGCGCATCGTCGTCGGCGAGGACTACCAGACCGCGGCGCCCGGCGTGTACGCGGCCGGCGACGTGATCGGCCCGCCGGCGCTGGCGTCGGTGTCGATGGAGCAGGGCCGCGTCGCCGCGTGCCACGCGTTCGCTATCCCGTTCAAGGACGTGGTCGATCCGCTGCCGCCGCTCGGCGTCTACTCGCTGCCGGAGGTGGCGATGGTCGGGCTCACCGAGGAGGCGGCGGCGCAGAAGGGCGTCGACTGCGAGGTCGGGCGCGGCTGGTTCGCGCGCAACACGCGGGCGCGCATCGCCGGCGTCACCGAGGGGCTCGTCAAGCTGGTGTTCCGCCGCGCCGATCGCGTGCTGGTTGGCGTGCACATCCTCGGCGACATCGCGTCGGAGCTGATCCATCTCGGGCAGATGGTGGCGAACCAGGGGCGCACCATCGACTACTTCATTCACGCGACGTTCAACGTGCCGACGTATTCGGACGCGTACAAGTACGCGGCGTACGACGGCCTGCAGCGGCTGGGGGGACGAGTATGAAAGTTTTTTGCGTTGCAGCATTAATCGTCGCGGCGCTGGCGCGGCCCGCCGCCGCCGACGAGAAAAAGGCCGACGACAAGAAGGCCGACGACAAGAAGACGACGGCGCAGAAAGGCATCTGGAAGATCCTGGTGAAGCCGGGCGCGAAGTGGGTGCTGCGCGAGACCATCGGCGACAAGAAGGACACGATCACCGTCGAGACGTACGACGTGCGCAAGGTCGGCGCCGCGGACGTGGCGCGGCTGCGCTGGACGCTCAAGTCGGGCAAAGACAAGCGCGACGTCGGCGACAGCGACTCGGGCCGGTACACGCAGGTGGCGGTCACCGACGCGGGGCTGTACGTGCTGTCGGCCGACATGGACGACGCGAAGGTGGCCGAGGCGCTGAAGAAGAAACCGTCGCGCTCCGATCCGCCGAGGCCGTACCAGGGCACGAAGCAGAACCAGGGCCGCTACCTCACCGTCGAGAGCGCCGACACCGTCTGCATGGGCTGGGGCCCGCTCCCCGGCGCCGGCGACTGCGAAGACACCTGCGAAGGCGAAGTCTGCATCTCCTCCACCGCCGGCGTCACCAAGCTATCCGGCACCTGGGCGCCCGGCGTGACGATCTTCGAAGCGCAGTAGCGTCACTGAAAACGCAGGCGGCCGAAGCGCGACGTCTTGTGGAAGTTGCCCTGGCCGCGCAGCGGCGACCACGCGAGCGCCTGGCGCTGGCCGTCGCGGAAGGCGTAGAGGTTGGCGCGCCACACGTCGCCGGCGCGCGGCGGAATGGCGACGCGGCCGCTGGTCGCGGCGGCGAGGGACGACCACGGCAGCGCCAGCTCCACCGAGTAGAAGCTGCCGCGCTCGACGAAGATCGCGCGCTCCACCTTGCTCGACCAATCTTGATGGCCGAAAATTTTCGCGGTGCCCGTGCCGGTGATGGGCGCGTTGTAGTCGTCGAAGTGGCTGTCGAACACCGCGCCGGCGACGTCGACCTGCAGCTCGTAGTAGTCGCGGTTGTCGCCGGGATCGCCCGGCTGCAGCATCAGCTCGACGCCGGACGACGCGCCCCACACGTGCGGGTCGGCGTCGTCGCGCTGGAACGGCGACGCCGGCGCGCGGTCGCGCACGATCACCGCGAGGTAGAGCGCGGCGTCGTCCCAGCCGGCGCGCGCGAACGCGGCCACCGGACTGGCGCCGGCGTCGCGGCCGTCGAAGGGATTGACCAGCGGGCCGATGGTCGCCGCGTTCGCCCACACGGCGTCGTCGAGCTTGCCGTCGAGCACGGGGCGCGCGGCGAAGCGCGGGATGGCGAGCGGCTCGCCGGCGATCGTCGGCTCGCCGAGGTTGCGCGCGGGCGCGGCGGCCCACAACGGATCGGGTTTCTTGCACGCGGCGAGCGCGAGCGCGCAGGCGGCGAGAGCGAGGGAGCGCATCGCGCGATGTTAAACTATTCGCCGCGCTTCGCCGCGTAGTCGTCGAGCCGCAGCCCGGGATAATTTTCGCCGAAGCTCTTCTCGACGAGCGCGCGCACCGCCGCCGCGCGCGGGCCGTCCTTGCGCAGCGCCAGGCCGTAGGTGAAGACGTCGGGATAGAAGTCGTAGCGCGTCCAGAATTCGTCGGCGTCGAGCAGGTCGCGGATCATCTGCGTGTAGTCCCAGTGCGGCATCCAGATGGCGTCGGGCGCGCGGCGGAACAGCTCGCGCGCCGAGAAGCCGCCGAGCGCGAACGCGCGATCGTGCAGGCCGACGAGATCGATGATCACCGCGCCGGGCGCGCGCGCGCCGACCACGCCGTGCTCGGACATCGCGAAGCGCGTGCCCGGGGGCGCGGCGGCGGCGATACGCGCAATTTCGAGCGACGAGCGCCACGAGTCGAGCTCGGGCAGCGGATGCGCGGCGGCGATGTGATAACCGCCGAGCGAGGCGAGCGGCTGCGATTCGGCGCGCCGCTCGTATCGCGCGCCCGCGGCCTCGAGCGCCGCGCCGCCGCCGACGATCGCGGCGAGCGCGATCGCCACGCGCGCGCCGAGCCGCGCCGGCGCGCGCGCGAACGCCGGCTCGTCGGCGGCGAGCGCGGCCGCGACGACGAAGAACGCCAGCGACGGAAAATAGAAGCGGCCGAGGTGGCCCATGATCTGGTTGACGGCGAAGAAGCCGGCGAACGTGAGCGCGACCGGCGCGAGCAGCACGACCAGCGCGCGCGCGTGGCGGCGGCCGGCGCACAGCACCAGCGCGATCGCGAACGGCGCCGCGCCGCGGAAGAACACCTCGAGAAACAAAAACGGGTTCCACGTGTACTCGCCGACGAAGCCGCCGTACGCGTGCGGCCGCTTGGCGTAGAGCGCGAGCGGCAGCGCGGTGCCGAGAAAATGGCGCGCGGCCAGGAGGTGCGCGGCGACGAGCGCGGCGGCGAGCGGCGCGAACGCGAGCACGAGCGCGCGCCGCGGCGGCGGGCAGAGGAGCGCGATCGCCAGCAGCGGGCACGCGAGCGCGTAGACGGCGTCGTCGGGGCGGGCGAAGAACGCGGCCCAGCTCGCCAGCGCGCACCACGCGGCGGCGGCGCGCGTCGGGCGCTCGGCGAGGCGCAGCACGGCGAAGATCAGCGCCGCGTTGGCGAGCAGCGACGACATCGTGTCCATGCCGCGGGTGGCGTGAAACCAGAACGGCTCCGAGTAGGCGGCCAGCGGCACGACCAGCGCGGCGCAGCGCCAGCGGTGTCCGCGCAACCACGGATGCGAGGCGAAGCGCGCGCACGCGAGCGACAGCACCGCCAGCGCCGCGAGCGCCGCGCCCGCCGACGCGGTCACGAGCACGCGCGCGTCGCTCCACGCCGGCCGCGCGAACCGCAGCGCGGCGACGGCGAGCAGGTGCGCGAGGCCGGTCACGCCGTACGCCGGCTCGCCGGGATTCCACGCCAGCCCGTGCCCCGCGATCAAGTTGTTCGCATAGCGCACGAACATGTATGCGTCGTCGAAGTCGGTCGGCGGCGCGGCCGCGATCGCCCGCACGCGCTCGACGACAACGGCGATCACCACGCACGCGCACGCAGCATCCGCCAACCGCGAGATGGTCGCGCGCGACATGCCCAGCACTTTACTCGACGTTGGCGGCAGAGGATTGAAACGCCAAGACGCCAGACAGAAAAATTATTAATTTCTGAATTGGCGTCTTGGCGTCTTGGCGTTTTTCTTATCTGAGGATTACGCGGTGACGCGGGCGGGGAGTTGGAGCTCTGAGCGGGATGACCTGGCGGCGGAGGCCCAGCCGCGGCGCTCGACGCGCCACCAGAGGATCAGCGCGCCGAGGATGATCTCGGCGCACAGCCCGAGCCACCCGCCGAAGGCGCGCAGGTGCAGCCGGTAGCCGAGCCACCACGTCAGCGGCGGCGTGAGCGCCCACGACGTCACCACGCCGACCACCGCCGGGTAGCGCACGTCGCCGGTGCCGCGCAGCGTGGCGCGCGCGACGATGTTGGCGCCGTCGAACATGTTGAACACCGCCGCCACGTGCAGCAGCCGCACCGCCGCCGCCAGCAGCGCCGGATCGGCGGTGAAGCCCGACACGATCAGCGGCGCGCCCAGCGCCAGCACCAGCGTACACGCGCCGGTGTAGCCGGCGACGATCGCCATCGCCTGCCGCGCCACCGTCAGCACCAGCGCGTCGCGATCCGCGCCCACCGCCTGTCCGGTCAGCACCGACGCCGCCTCCGCGACGGCGAACGCCGGCAGGAACGAGAAGTGGACCACCTGCAGCGCCACCTGGTGCGCCGCCATGTCCACCTCGCTCATCGCCGCCACCATCGCCGCCAGCATCGCGAACGAGCCGACCTCGAGCGTGAACTGGATCGCCGTCGGCATGCCGACGCGCCACAGCGCGCGCAGGTGGCGCGCCCGCATTCGCGAGACGCCCCAACCGCGCCGCTTCTGCGCCAGCGCCAGCACGCCCGCCTCCACCGAGTGCGCGATCACCGTCGCCCACGCGGCGCCGGCCACGCCCCAATGCAGCGCGTACACGAACGTGCACGCGAGCGCGATGTTCACCAGGTTGGCGATCACCGTCGCCACCATCGGCAGGCGCGCCTCGCTCTCGCCGTAGCGCACCTCGCGCAGCGCCACGTAGGCGAGCGCCAGCGGCGCGCCGAGCGAGCGGATCGACAAGTACGTGCGCGCGAAGTCGCCGGCGTCGGGCGTCGCCGAGATCAGCGGCAAGAGGCGCGCGGTGAGCTGCCCCGCACCGACGGTGATCGCGCCGATCGCGCCGGCGCACGCCAGCGCCGCGCCGAGATACGCGCCGACCTCTTCGCGCTGCCCCGCGCCCACGGCCTGCGCCACCACCGTCTTCGCGCCGCGCAATAGTCCGATGGCGAAGCACAGGAGCGCGAACGCCACCGTGCCGCCCAGCCCGACGCCCGCGAGCTGCGCCGCGCCCAGGTGCCCGACGAGCAGCGTGTCGACCAGCGTCATCACGCTGTACGAGATCGTCGACACCGTGATCGGCCACGACAGCCGCAGCAGCTCGGCGAACGGCGCTTCACTCCAACTCAGCTTCTTCCTCGACTCTTCCACGTCCGTGTCCTTTCCAGGCGAAACAAAAAAAAACCGCGGGGTCCTTTCGGAGCCCGCGGTTGGCGACGACCAATATTGGAGGAGCTAGGTCAACAGACCTCCCAGTCGGCGCCATCCGCGGGCGTGACGCGCTCGATGAGCAACGCGCCGACGCACAGGAACGAAATATTTTGCGGGTAGGGCTTCATGGGCTTTTCGCGAAATTGTCCTCGGTAAATTGTTTGTAGCCGATCCGGCGCGCGCTGTCGAGTGATCTCGCGCAAGCTCAGCCGGATTTTCTCAGCACGCGATCGATCTGGCCGATCAATTCGTCGATCGACAGCGAGCCTTTCTCCAGCACCGCGATCACGTCGCCGTTCAGCCGCTCGCGCTCGGTGGCGGAGAGATCGTTGCCGGTGATCAAGAGGATCGGCAGCTCGCGCCACTTGGGATCGCGGCGCAGCGCCTGCACCACCTCGACGCCCGAGATGTCCGGCAGCACCAGGTCGAGCAGCAGCAGATCGACCGGACCGGCGGCGGCGGTCTCCAGCCCGGCGCGCCCGGTGAGCGCGGTGCGCACGTGAAAGCCGCGCGGCTCGAGCGCGGCGCGCACCAGCTCGAGGTGCCAGGCGTCGTCGTCGATCGCCAGCACGTGGAGCTCGCGCTCGCGCGCCTTGGTGGTGAAGCTGCGGCGCTCGAGCGCGTCGATCAGCAGCTCGCGATCGAACGGCTTGGTCAGGTGCTCGACGGCGCCGAGGCTGAACGCCTTGCTGCGATCGTTGCCGATGGTCACCAGCACCACCGGGATCTCCGCGGTTGCGGGATCGCCGCGCAGCGCGCGCAGCACGTCCCAGCCGTCGATGCCGGGCAGGAACACGTCGAGCGTGATCACCTGCGGGCGTTGCGCGCGCGCGATCGCCAGCGCCGCTTCGCCGCTGGCCGCCGAGACGGTGCGATAGCCGCCGCCGCGCAGCGCCAGCTCGATCAGCTCCACCGCGTCGGGATCGTCGTCGACCACCAGCGCCAGCGGCAGCGACGCGTCGGCGGCCGGCGCGATCGGCGGCGCGATCGGCGTCGACGGCGGCGCCGCTCGCTCGCTGCGCGGCAGCTCGATGAAGAACTGCGAGCCGACGCCGAGCGCGCTGTCGACGCCGACGCGCCCGTGCATCAGCTCGACCAGCTGCTTGGTGAGCGCGAGCCCGAGCCCGGTGCCCGCGCGCGCGTCGGCGGTGGCGTCGAGCTGCGAAAAATGTTTGAACAGCCGTTCAAGATCTTGCGGCGCGATGCCGCGCCCGTTGTCGCTGACGGTGGTGCGCACGTAGCGCCCGTCGGGCGTGGCCGCGAACCGCACGCCGACCGTGCCGCCCGCGGGCGTGAACTTGATGGCGTTCGACAACAGGTTGTAGAGCACTTGCTTGATGCGGAACGCGTCGGCGATCACCGGCGGCGGCGCGGTCCGGTCGAGCTCGAGCGCGATCCCTCCGGCGTCGGCGAGCTGCTGCACGGTGGAGATCGCCTCGGCGGCGAGCGAGCGCAGCGCGCACGGCCCGCGCGTGACCTCCATGCGCCCGGCCTCGATCTTCGAGAGGTCGAGCAGATCGTTGATCAGCCCGAGCAGGTGGCGCCCGCCGTCGTGGATGTTGTGCAGGTAGCGCGCCTGGCGCTCGTTGATGGCGCCGAACTTTCCGTCGACCAGCACCTCCGAGAAGCCGATGATGGCGTTGAGCGGCGTGCGCAGCTCGTGCGACATCATGGCGAGGAAATCCGATTTGGCTCGGCTGGCGCGCGTCAACTCCTCGTTTCGCTGCGTCAGCAGGCGGTTCAGCTCGGCGCGCTCCTCCTCGATGCGCCGCCGCTCGGTGTGATCGCGCGTCACCTTGCCGAAGCCCTGGAGCGCGCCGCGCTCGTCGTACAGCGCGGTGATGATCACGTTGGCCCAGAAGCGCGAGCCGTCCTTGCGCAAGCGCCAGCCCTCGTCCTCGAAGCGTCCGTCGCGCGCCGCGACCTCGAGCTCGTGCCGCGGCTTGCCCGCCGCCACGTCTTCTTCCGGATAGAAGCACTCGAAGGAGCGCCCGAGGATCTCGTCGGCGGTCCAGCCCTTGATGCGCTCGGCGCCCTTGTTCCAGCTGCTGATCTTGCCGCTCGGATCGAGCATCAGGATGGCGTAGTCCTCGACGCTCTCGATCATCCGGCGCAGCAGCAGCTCGGCCGCCAGCGTCTGTTTGACGCCGTGGTAGCTCTCGGCGATCAGCGCCATCGCCGCGTCGATGAACTGATGCATGGCGCCGATCGCCGACGCCAGCCGCGCGTGATCGTCGGCGTACGCCTCGATCATGCGCGGCACGAGGTGGTGCTGGAACGCGCGCATGAGATCGTACCAACCGCCGAAGCTGACGCCGAGCCTGGCGTAGGTCGCGCCCTGCGCGCGCAGCGCGGCTTCGTAGTCGGCGCGGTCGCCGGCGATCGCGCGCCGCATGCGCTCGCGCGAGCGCTGGCTCTCCGCCACGAGCTGCTCGCGCGGCATCGCGCGCATGAGCGGGCCGAACTCGGCGTGCGCCTCGACGGCGCGCAGCGTCTCGGCGAAGATCGAGTCGTAGTGCGCGTCGTAGATGGACCAGAAGTCGTGCAGCGCTTCGCTCATCGTGCGGCAGCATGACGCAACGGCCGCGAAAGCGATATGCGGCATTTTGTCGCAGCGACGTTTTGTCGCCGGCGATTCGGCTCAGCGCAGGCCGTGCTTGCGGAGCAGGCGCGTGAGGTGGACGCGGTCGAGCTGCGCGCGGCGCGCGGCCTCCGACTGGTTGCCGCCCGCGCGCTGGAGCAGCGCCACCAGGAAGCTGCGCTCGAACGCGTCGACGACCTCGGCCTTGGCGTCGTGGAACGGACGCTCGGCGCCCGCCGGACGCGCGCCGGTGATCTCCAGCCGCGCGCCCAGCGCCGCGGCGCGCTCGATGCGGTTGCGCAGCTCGCGCACGTTTCCCGGCCACGCGTGCTGCAGCAGCGCCTCGAGCATCTCCTCCGGCAGCTCGGCGCGCGCGTCGCCGGTGAACAGCCGCCAGAAGTGCGCCGCCAGGAGCGGCACGTCGTCCGGCCGCTCGCGCAAGGGCGGCATGCGCAGCGAGACGACGTTCAAGCGGTAGAACAGATCTTCGCGGAACAGCCCGCGGTTGACGTCGAGCTTGAGGTCGCGGTTGGTGGCCGCGATGATCCGCACGTCGACGGGAAACACCTTGGCGCCGCCGAGCGGCTTGACCTCGCGCGCCTCGAGCGCGCGCAAAAGTTTCGGCTGCAGATCTTTCGGCAGCTCGCCGATCTCGTCGAGGAACAGCGTGCCCTTGTGCGCCTCGCGAAACGCGCCCAGCCGCGGCGCCACCGCGCCGGTGAACGCGCCCTTCTCGTGGCCGAACAGCTCCGACTCGAGCAGCCCGGGCGCGATCGCGCCGCAGTCGAGGATCACCAGCGGCCCCGCCGCGCGCGGGCCGGCCTCGTGCAGCGCCACCGCCGCCGCGTCCTTGCCCGTGCCGCTCTCGCCGAGCAGGAGCACCGTCACGTCCTGCGGCGCCACGCGCTCGAGCAGCGCGAAGATCCGCCGCATCGCGATCGACGCGCCCTTGAGCTCGCCGAACGACTCCTCCTTCGACAGCGCCAGCTCCACCGACTTGCGCTCGCCCTCGAGCCGCAGCCGCGTCTTGCCGATGTCGATCTTGTCGCCGACCGCCACGTACACCGAGCGGATGCGCCGATCGTCGACGCGCGTGCCGTTGGTGCTGTCGAGATCCGAGAGCAGCCAGCCGCCCGGCGTGAGCCGCAGCGCGCAGTGGCTGCGCGACACCGTCTCGTCGGTGAGCTGCAAGTCCGCCGTCGGCGCCGAGCCGACCACCACTTCTTCTTTATCGAGCCGGAGCGCGCGCCCCTTGTCGGGCCCGCGCAAGACGAGCAGCCGCGCGCCGGGGATGCTCACCACGCCGGCGGACTTGAGCTGAAACACGCTGGTCGCGTTCACGCCGAGAGCGTCCCAGCGACGTGCGGCGCTGTCAAACCGCGCGAACGGCCGTGCTATCTTTTGCCGGACGTGGCGCCCAAGGAGCAGCTCGCCGGCTATCAATTGATCGAGCGAATCGGGCGCGGCGGCATGGCCGAGGTCTGGCGGGCGCAGATCGTCGGTCCGAGCGGTTTCAACCGAGCGGTCGCCATCAAGCGCATCCTGCCGCACCTCGCCGACGACGAGGGATTCCTGACGATGTTCAAGCACGAGGCGCGGCTGATGGCGCGCCTCTACCACCCGAACATCGTGCAGACGTTCGAGCTCGGCGAGGCCGAGGGCGAGCTGTTCATGACCATGGAGCTGATCTCCGGCTGGCCGCTGGTGAAGATCATGCGCCAACTGAAGCAGCGCGACGCGCCGCCGCCGCCCGGCTTCGCGCTCTACATCGTGCGCGAGGTGTGCCGCGCGCTCGGCTACGCGCACCGGCTCACCGACGACGTCGGGCGGCCGCTCGGCCTGGTGCACCGCGACGTGAGCCCGCACAACGTGATGGTGACGTTCGACGGCAGCGTGAAGCTGCTCGACTTCGGCATCGCCAAGGCGGTGGCGTCGATGACCGACTCGTCGACGCGCACCGGCGTGCTCAAGGGCAAGCTCTCGTACATGGCGCCCGAGCATCTGCTGCAGGAGCCGCTCGATCATCGCGCCGATCAGTTCGCGCTCGGCGTGATGCTGCACGAGCTGCTCACCGGCGAGCGGCTGTTCACGGCGACGAACGACCTGGCGTTGATCAAGGTGGTGGCGGAGGCGCACGCGGAGCCGCCGTCGGCGCGGCGGCCGGAGCTGTCGCGCGAGATCGATCGCGTGTGCCTGCGGGCGCTGGCGCGCGAGCGCGACGCGCGGTTCGCCGACTGCGAGGAGCTGGGGCGCGAGCTGGACGCGCTGCTCGAGGAGGAGCGGTTCGGCGTGGTGCAGCTGGCGACGCTGATGGGGCACCTGCGCGAGCAGCCGGACTCGGACGCGCCGCCGCCGGCGCCCAAGCGCACCGCGGTGTTGACCGGAACCGGCCAGCGAAGGCGGGTGGTTTTTCCGGTGTTGGGCGTCGTGTTGGCGGGGACGTTGACGGGCGCGTTGATTGCGCGTTGGCCGCGGCACAAGGCGCAAGCGTTACCGTCGGTGCAGGTGACCGAGAAGCCGCAAACAAAAACGCAAACGACGACGCAAACGAACGGGCAAACAAATCCGCAAACGGGAACGCAAACGAACGGGCAAACAAATCCGCAAACGGCGACGCAAACCGGGGCGCAAACCAACCCGCAGACGGCGGTGCGGGCGGCGGTGGTGCAGGTGATCGTGGAGTCGGCGCCGGCGGGCGCGGAGGTGCGGCGCGGCGCGGAGCTGCTCGGCCGCACGCCGCTCGAGCTGCCGGTCGATCCGTCCGAGCCGCTGACGCTGGCGCTGAGCGCCGACGGCCACGCGCCGCAGACGCTCGACGTCGACGCCTCGCTCACGCAGCGCTACCGCGTGCAGCTCTCGCCGCTGCCGCCGCCGCCGCCGAAGCACGCGCCGCCGCCGCACCACCACCACAAGCCCGCGAGCGCCGCGCCGCCGGCGAAAGCGCACGACGAGATCAAGAACGGCGACACCGTCGACCCGTTCGAATGATCGGTGTTATCCTGATCGGCGCGTGAGATCCCTCGTCCTCGCCCTCGGCGTCCTCGCCGCCGCCGTGTCGTTCGCGCCGCCCGCGCGCGCCGAGCCCGATCCGACCGCGCAGGCGCGCGAGCACTACGAAGCCGGCCGCGCGCTGTTCAAGATCGGCGACTACCGCGAGGCGATGCGCGAGTTCGCGCTCGGCTACGAGCTGTCGCCCAAGCCCGAGTTCCTGATCAACGTCGGCCACTGCCACCGCCGGCTCGGGCAGCTCGAGCAGGCGCGCGATCAATATCAGCGCTTCTTGCGCGACGCGCCGGCCGACAACAAGCGGCGCCACGAAGTCGAGCTGCTGGTGGCCGAGGTCGAGCGCGAGCTGGCGGCGCAGCGCGAGGTCAAGCCGCCGCCGCCCGTCGAGCCGCCGCGTCCCGTGGTGGTCTCGCCCGCGCCGCCGCCGGCCGTGCCCGCGGTCGCGCTGGTCGCCGCGCCCGCGCCGCCGCCGAAGAAGAGCTTCATCCGCCGCCACTGGTGGATCATCCCGGTCACCGCCGTCGCGGTCGCCGGCATCGCCGTCGGGCTCGGCGTCGGCCTCACGCGCGGCGGCAACAATCCGTGCAGCGATCCGTCGATCGTCTGCGTCCCCGTCAAGTAGCGCGCGCCGCGCGTCAGGCGATCTCTTGCAGCGCGACCACCGGGATCTGCCGTTTGCCGTCGGTCTTCTTTTCGTAGCCGTCGAACTGCTTCATCTGCGAGACCGCCAGCGCCCACACCTTGGCGCGCTCCTCGCCCTCGACCACCACCGCGCGCGCGGCGTAGCGGCGGCCCTTGACCTCGACGGTGACGTCGGGCTTGGCGGCGAGGTTCTTGTACCACGCGGGGTGCTGCGGGCTGCCGCCGAACGAGGCGATCACGTAGCGCTTGCCGTCGAGCTCGAAGTACATGACCGGCACCGTGCGCGGCTTGCCGCTCTTGTTGCCGGTGGTGGTGAGCAGCAGCACCCGGCCGCCCATCATCGACGAGCCGATGCGGCCGCCCGAGAGGCGGAACAGACCGATGTGCGAGGCGACGAACATCCTGCCGAAGAGGTTCATGCGGCGAATCTATCACGCGGCCACGCGTCGGGCGCGCGCGGGCCGCGACGGGCACGCGCGCTGCATCTCGTCCGCGCATGAAGAAAACGTCCATCACCAAGACGCTCCTCGAAGCCGCCGCGGGAATCGCCGGCGGCGTGATCGGCACGATGGTCGTGCAGCAGCTCACGAAGCTCGGCGGCAAGCTGCCGCAGCGCTTTCAGGCGCGCATGAAGCGCGATCCGCACGAGGTCGTGCTCGGCGGGATCGAGAAGCTGGCGCAGCGCCCGCTCGGCGAGAAGGCGCGCGCCCGCCTGAAGCCGCTCTTGCCGTTCACCTACGGCACGGCCGGTCCGCTGGTGCTCGGGCTGTTCGCCCGCCGGCTGGGGCAGCGATCGATCGGACGGGTGATCGCCGCCGGCACCGTCATGGGCGCGTTCGTCTGGGCGGTGGGCTATCTCGGGTGGCTGCCGCTGTCGGGCGCGGCCGAGCCGATCCATCGCCAGCGCGTCGAGGCGACCGCGAACAGCCTGCTCGGCCACGCCGTGTACGGCGCGGTCAGCTCGCTGCCGATCGCGTTGGTCGAACGTTACGTTTGAGCTGCGGCAAATTGCCGCAAGGGATCAGCCGAGCTGCTCGAGCATCGTCTCGGCGTTGGAGACTTCGAACTTGCTCGGCTGCTCGACGTTGAGCTGCTTGACCACGCCGTCCTCGATCAGCATCGAGAAGCGGCGCGTGCGGATGCCCATGCCGGCCGAGGTGAGATCGGCCTCGAGCCCGAGCTTCTTGGTCAGCTCGGCGCTGCCGTCGCCAAGCATGCGCACCTTGCCGAGCGCCTTCTCGTCGCGTCCCCACGCCGCCATCACGTAGCCGTCGTTGACCGAGATGCACCAGATCTCGTCGACGTTCTTGGCGCGCAGTTGATCGTGGTGCGCCACGTAGCCCGGCACGTGCTTGGCCGAGCACGTCGGCGTGTACGCGCCCGGCAGCCCGAAGAGCACGATGCGCTTGCCGCGCGACGCGTCCGCCACCGAAACCTTCTTCGGGCTGACCGGACACGCCTCGCCGAACTCGGTGGACTCGTACAGGGTCGCGTCGGGAATTCGCTCGCCGATCTGGATCATCGCCGTCTCCTCGGAATCGTTGAACCACGCTCATAGCGCATTTGGGCCGGCCCGAACAATAGTCAATCGGGATCGGCGGCGGTTCAGCGCAGCCAGCGGCGGCGCGCGCGCGGCGGAGCGATCCCGCGCAGCCGGGCGAGGAAGCCGGCGGCCAGCGACGGGCCGGTGCCGCCGGCGAGCAGCGCCGACAGCTCGACGCGAATGCGCTCGTCGAGCCGCGGCGACGCCAGCGCCCGGCGCGCGCGCGAGTCGAACGCCGGGTCGAACAGGAACGACGCCACCGTCTTCTGCGGCGCGAAGTGCGGCCAGTCGAGCAGGCGCTCCCAGAGCGCGTCGACGTGCGGCGCGGCGTCGAGCTCGGCGATCAGCGCCAGCGCGCACACGGCGGCGAGCGGGCCGAGGCCGTTCGGCGACGCGATGAGCGCGCGCAGCTCGTCGTGGATGCGGGGCGACGACCACACCAGCCCGTCGAGGAACGGCACGAGGAACGGCTGCGGGCGCGCCAGGTCGAGCCAGTGCAGCTGATCGAACAGCTCGGCGAACGAGG
>Ga0070741_10003278_pt1 | contig 40627 bp, 38 predicted proteins | sample Coa_R1_4_FD_66440 | JGI IMG/M metagenome (GOLD analysis project Ga0070741, IMG submission 66440) | Surface soil microbial communities from Centralia Pennsylvania, which are recovering from an underground coalmine fire - Coalmine... | ecosystem: Environmental > Terrestrial > Soil > Unclassified ...
CGTTTCGAACGATAAACCTCGAGAGAGTCCTGCAGGGTTTCGGTCTTCATCAGATCGGTGATCGGCAGCCGATGCTGCCGAATTTTTTCCTGATACTCGCGATGCAGCGCAGCGATCGCGCCGGAATCGAATGGCGGGCGGCGAGGTAGGCGCGCATCAGGAGGGCGTCGATTCTGGTTGCGTTGCCGCGCAGGATCACGTTCTGGTAGGAATACGGAAAAATCTGCGTCTGGACGAAATGGCTGCGCGCGAGGGCTTCGGCAAGGGCGCCGGTTTCGCGCGCTTCGTCGAGAGCATGCGCTTCGACGCGCTGCGGATCGCGCGCGAAGGTCGGATGGATCTCGGCCGGTTCGAGGTAAACGCGATCACTACGGGCGGCGCCGAAGTGCCGCGACAACTCGTCGAGGCTGAAGCCTTCGAGCTCGCGGCTGGCAATATCGTAATGCTGCGCCAGCAGCCAGGTGTCCACCAGATGGCGGCCGTAAAGTTCGTAGCGCCGATAGGCGATCGTGCGTTCGGCGATCTGCAGACGCGCGAGGCGGCCGCGCGGCGCGCGGCCGTCGCGTCCGCAGGCGAGCGGAATCCTGAGGCGGCGGGCGCGCGCCTCGAGCATCGCCAGTTGCGACCGCAGCAGGTGGTGACCTTCGATTACGTCGGGGTCGCGCTCGCGGATGATCCGCACCAGCTCGGCGATCATTTCGCGCTCGTCCATCTCGCGCTGCGAGAGCACGCGGGCAAAACCGGATGAATCCGTGATCGCGATCGCGAGGATGCGCTGATCCTCGCGGGCAGGCGCGGCGCCGCTCTCGCGCAGGCCCTGCGGTTCACAATCCAACTGCAGTCGTCGGAGGTCGCTGAACTGCATCCCCAGGAAAAGAGTCACCCCGGTGAGCATCAGATGCTGCTGGATCGGATCGGTCAGGATAAGGTAGGGCGCATCGCTCGCCGATGGGGACTTGCCGGAGCACTCGCGCAGGTGGCGCCGCGCCACTTCGAGCGCGCTCAGCGCGTCGAACCTGACCAGGTAGCGATAACGAAAACCGCCGGCGAGCTCGAGTGTCCGGTACGGTGCGCGCAGGTCGGCCAGCAGATTGCGATCCGCGACCAGCGCGAATAATTGCAACGGACGGCGCTCGCGCACCAGCTCGCCGGCCGCCGTCCGGCGGAAATACTCGACCGCGTTGTCGCCCGCGACTTCGATCGCGACGACCCGCGCTTCGTTGGGGTCGCCGAACAGCAGACGATTGCCGTAGAACTGCTCGAGCAGCGCGCCGTACTGATCCTCCCGGTCAGCCATCGCCACCGATTCTGCTCCCTGTGGAACGGCTTGAACAGAGCGCCGTGGAGCGCACGGGCCGAGGAGGGGACTGCTAGCGCATGATCAGATCGAGACCGGAGGGCGTGCTGTAGCGGGCGACGTCATCGAACTCCGCCGGGACCTGCTGATCGATGAAGTGTTTGCCGTCGAGCGCGGGTTCGACGGTAAAGGTCGCATGGTTATTGGCCAGGTTCCAAAATGCTTCGACGTCCGCGCCGCTGGCCATCGCGCTGCCCACCCCGGGAACGTCGAGGACGTGCGGAAAGATCGCGTGATAGCGCTGCGGGCGCATCTGCGGATCATAAATCTCGATCCAGAGCGGCACGTAGGACTGACCGTCGATGTAATAAACGCGCTTGCCGTAGCATCCGGCGCCGCCGCTGGAGGGCAGCTTGGTGATGGCTATTTGATAGACGTCGCGCAGTTGCCATTGGCCGAGCGTCGGCTGCGGCCATCCCAGAGGCAGCTCGAAGCCCGCGGGAAAGGCGCCGCGCGGCAGGTCTGAAACCAGCAGACTCAGGATCCGGCGGCGGGCGACGAAATCCACCTTCACCTGCGTGATATTCGAATCGAAACCGAATTCGAAATCGTCCGGGGTCGCGTCGGTTCCCGCCGTGGCGGCGCATCGCGCCGACGGTGAAAGACGCTGATACCGGCGCAACGCCGGCAGAAAGACGTAGGATTCTTCCTGGCGTGCCGGGTCGGCGTAATCAATGGTGAGCGTGGTCGTGTACTTTTCCTGTTCCGGCTCGATCACCATGAACCAGTTGGTGAAGTAGATTTCCTGGAAGGCGCCCTGGGGCGGTGGACCGGGATCGGTGTTGTACGCAAATTGCCGCGTCACATACTGCAGCGCGAGGCAGTTGACCGAACGGGTCGCGTCCATCCCGCAGGTATAGCCGTAGGTCTGCGCGACAAGCCGCGGATAGTAGCGGAACCACATGTTCGCCAGCACCTTCCATCCGCGGTACGGCTCCTGCGGATTCGGGAAGGGGATGCCGCCGTGATAGTTGCTGAGCGTCAGTCCACCGTCCGGCAGCGGCCTGATCTGGACCTGTCCGGCGTACTTCTCAGTGGCGGCGAGGTAATTCTGCGGCAGCCGATAGTCGAGCGTCGGTCCGACCTGGATGGTGGCATCGGGCGGCATCTTCCAGAAATCCCGGCCCTCGAACAGGCGGATCATGCCGTCGGGCATGTACTGGCGAAATTGACGCCAGTTGCCGGCATTGATCGTGGTGCCGGCCGGCAGATCACGATCGGCCTGCCCGATCGGCGGGGCATCAGAGGAGGGCGCGGCGTGTGCCGTCGTCCCAAGCGTGGAGCATGCCACGAGCGCAAGCAGTGCGCCGACCGTAACCCATTCGATTGAACAAACTGCCGTCGTTTCAGCCATCAGGCGACTCCTAGGGCGGAGGCCCACGCGAGCAGGTCCCGCGCGACCTTGACATGCGCCGTATCAACCATCGCGCCGTTGAAGGTGACGACCGACGCACCTTCGCGTTCGCACTTTTCAACGGCGGCGATAAGTTCCTTCCAGTGCGCCACCTCTTCGCGGGTGGGGGTGAAGACCTCGTTGACGATCGCGACGTGCGAGGGATGGATCAGCAGCATGCCGGTGTAGCCGAAGTCGCGCGTGCGAATGGCTTCCTGGCGCAGCCCCTCTAGATCCTGAATATCCCACCAGCCGCGCCCGCCGATGGGGTAGGGCACGTTCGCCGCGCGGGAGTCGAGCAAGACCTTCGAGATGTAGTAAAAGGCCTCATGACCGGCATCAGTCCAGCGAAAGCCGATCGCTCGCGCGATATCGCCGTCCTTGCCGGTCAAACCGCCCATGTGCACGACGCGGCGGGATGCTGTTCCAACTTCGTACGCCTGCCGCATCCCCTGCGCGGTCTCGAGCACCGGATAGATCAACACCGTGCCGACCTCGAGCCCGTGCTTGCGTTCGAGGAATTCGATGATGGTGTCGGCGCGCCTGACATCCTCGGGGCCGGTCACCTTGGGGATCATCACGCAATAGAGTTCGGGGCAGACGACGGCGTCGAGGTCGGCCCAGGTCAGTCCGGTTTCGAAATCGTTGACGCGGACCATCATGGTCTGGCCGGCGCGGCCGAGTTCCTCGACCATCCGGCGCACGATCGGGCGGGCGTTGGCCTTGTCAGGGAGCGCGACCGCATCCTCGAGATCGAGGATGAGCGCATCGGCCTGAAAGCGCGGCGCTTTGCGGATGCGATCCTCGCGATTGCCGGGGACGAACAGAATCGAACGGAGTGGCTTTGCCTGACGCATTGTGCATGATCTCCCTTGGCGCCACCTTCGCTCACCGACTGAACGTTCATTCCGGGAGCGAAGGGCTAGATTTTGAACAATCTGCTAGCTGGAGGTCAACCTTTGATGACCACTAATCACAAGATTTTTGCCGGCGTGCGCATTCTCGACGTCACCCAATACCTTGCCGGACCGGTCGCGGCGCGACTCTTCGTTGACCTTGGCGCGGAGGTTATCAAGATCGAACCGCCGCCGAAAGGCGAAGGCAGCCGCGCCCTGCGTTTCGGCCCCGACGACGGCGGCAAGGGCGCACCGGCGGCATACTTCGCGATGCACAATCGCGGCAAAAAATGCATCTGCGTCGATTTCAAGCGTCCGGCCGGCGCGGCCATCGTCAGGGACCTGGCCAAGAGCGCCGACGTCTTCTTTCAGAACTACACTCCCGGCGTGCTGAAGCGTTACGGCCTGGCCTATGAGGATATCGCCGCGGTCAATCCGGCAATCGTGATGTGCTCGGTGTCCACTTACGGCCAGGATGGCCCCTACGCCCAGCGCATCGGCAACGATCTGGTGGCGCTCGCCGCGGGCGGTCTGCTCCACATGATGGGGGAACCGGACGGCCATCCGGTTTATCCGGCCTCGGCCATCGCCGATCACATGACGGCGATCAATGCCTTCGGCGCCATCAGCGCCGCCCTGTTTCATCGTGAACGGACCGGCGAGGGACAGCATATCGATTTGGCGCTGACCGACTGCGTCTTCAACTCGCACGACTGGCAGTTGGCCGCCTATTCGGCATCCGCCGGCGCGATCGACCCGCAGCGCGGTGGCACGCAACGCACCGGCGCTTTTCCCTACGGGGTTTTCAAGGGAAAGGACGGCTATATCGGAATCGGCATCTTTACCGAGCCGCAATGGGAGGCGCTTATCAAGCGCATCGGACGCGAAGAGCTGATGCTGCCCGAGTTCAAGTCAACGCCCGGACGCGTCGAGCATCAGGAGATGCTCAAGGCGCTCATCGAGGAATGGCTCGCCGGTCTGCCGAGCGATGAGGAGGCGGTGCGGATTATGGCCGATGAGCTGCGGTTGCCCGCCGCGCGGGTTCTCTCGGTGGGTCAGTTCGCGAACGATCCGATTCTGAGTCCACGGATGATCCAGAAAATGGCGACGCCGAATGGGCGTGAGATCATGCTCCTCAAGTCGCCGCACAAATTTTCGAAGACGCCGCCGGAGATTCCAGGTCCGGCCGCCCCGTTGGGCGCTCATTCGCGGGAATTGCTCCGCTCGTTATGCGGTTATTCCGACGAAAAGATCAGCGCGCTGATCGATGAGGGACTGCTGATCGACGGTCAGGCCGAGGCTTTGTAAAGCCTCGTCACAAATACCCGGCAATTCCCCCGGGCCGACGCGACCGCTTGCGGGACGAACGTTTTGTCAGCTCGAGGACGCGCGGCATGCCGCTTGCTCCCCGACCGCCCATGCTGAGGAGCTGGGCGTCCGGGTTCCCGCCCGTGTCAAAACTGGCGACGAAGGCGCCCGTTTCCGACAATGACGAGATCCTGGTGTCGCGATTCCGCGAATTACGCGGCTCGGCGTTGCTCGCCTGCAACGCCAGGCGGCGATACGCGGACTCGCAGCCACCGAGATTCGCGGGTCATTGAGATGCGACGAGCGAGGATACAGCGACGAGCGGGGAGACAGCAGTGTTAGAGACCAACGCGGCGACGGTACGCGGGAAGCGCTCGCGGCGCGCCACGCAGCTCTTCGCCGAGATGCGTCAGGCAATCTTTCGACGCACCGATCGGATGTTCGTGTGGCTGATGCCGGGTCAATGGTTGTTCGCCGTGATCCTGTCGCTTGTTCTTTCGCCGCGCACCCGTGACGGCGCCGCTTTTCAGGCTGAGCCCAATCTTTGCGCCGCGCTGGCTCTGGGCGGGGCAATTACCTCGCTCACGATTTCGCTCGGCCTTTGCCTGCCGGGGCGACGGCTGACGCGTCACGTCGTGGCCATCAGCCAGATGGCCATGGCGCTGCTGGTTCATCCGAGTGGCGATCCGCTGGAGCGCCGCTTTTATGTATTTGGCGCGCTCGCTTTGGTGGCGCTCTATCGCGACTGGGCGGTGCTTGTCTCAGGATTGGCGATGGTCGTCGGGGATGCCTGGTTGCGCGGGTTGGTGGCGCCCTGGTCGACCGCCGGCGTCAGTTTCGTTCAGCCCGGTCAATGGCTCGAACACTATGACTGGGTTGTAGTCGAGTTGGTCTTCCTGATCTTGTGGATCGGCCAGACGCTGCGCGAGATGCGCCTGAGCGCCGACCGCCAGGCGCGGCTCGAGCTGGTCAACGCCAATACCGAGCGCGAGCTTCACGCGCATATCGCCGATCTTTCAAACGCTCACGCCCGCCTCGAGGATCAGCTTACGGCGCTTGACGACGCGGAGCGGCGTGCGCGCAAGAGCGAGGAGATTTTGAATCGCATCTGCGAGTACGCGCCGGAGGCGGTCGCCGTGCTGAGCCTGCCGGGCCTGCGCTTTATCAAGGTCAATCGCGAGTGGCTGCGCCACTTCGGTCCGCAGGATCCCATCGGCCAGACACCTTTCGAGCGGGGCATGGTGATCGATGCGGGCCCCATTATCGAACGGGTCAGCATGGGTCGCGACGAACGAACGCAGGAGTCGATCGAGCTCGAGCTGCGGCGCGGTGACGGCACGATCGGGCACTACCAGAGCTCTTTTGCCTTCGTCGACATGGGCGATGAAGAGTGCCTTGTGACCTTTACCCGGGATATCTCGTGCACCAAGGAGATCGAGCGCAAACTACGCGACGGCGAAGCGATGATGCGCAGGATCTTCGAGGAACACAGCGATCCGATGTCGATTATCGAAGCGGAGACCATGACCTTCCTCGACGCCAACCGGGCGTTCATGGCCTTTTACGGACTCGCCGACAAGCGCGACCTGATCGGCCGGCAGCCGGCGCACTTTGTTCCGCGCGCGACGCTCAAAGAGATTTCGCACGCGCTCACCCGCGACGGTGAAATCGTCAATCGCGAGTTTGCCTTCCCCGATGCGACGGGCCGTGTTGTGCCGACCCTGATGTCGGTGGCGCGGCTGCAACTGGGCGGGCGCGCCTGCCTGGTGACGATGGTGCGCGATATCACTCCGGTCAGGGAGGCCGAGCGCCGGCTGCGCGAAAGTGAAGCGACCCTGCGGCGCTTGATTGAAACCAGTCCGGACTATATCGCGATCGTGCGCTTGAGCGACGGTATCTTTGTCGAAGCCAACGAGGCCGCCTTGGCGGGCACCGGTTACCGGCGCGACGAGATTATTGGCGCCAATGAGGAGAAGCTGCAGATTATTCAGTTGCGCAGCCAGGTCAAGGAACTACGGCGTCGACTGTATGAGCACGGCGTCGTGCGCAACCTGGAGGTTTTGCTCCGCCGCAAAGATGGCGCGCTGGTACCCCATCTGCTGTCGGCCGTGCTGCTGCAAATCGACGGGCAGCCGCATATCGTCGCTATCGCGCACGACATTACGGAAATCAAACGGGCCGAGGCGGAGCTTATCCACGCGCGTGAAGCGGCCCTGGCGGCGTCGAAGGCGAAGTCGGAGTTCCTGTCGTCAATGTCGCACGAAATCCGGACGCCGATGAACGCGGTGCTGGGCATGGCCGAGTTGCTCGGCGAATCGCAACTTGACCCCGAGCAGCGGCGTTATCTCGAGGTGATGATCGCCAACGGCAACGCGCTTCTCGAACTGATCAACTCGATTCTTGACCTGGCCAAGATCGAGGCGGGCAAGCTGCAGATCGAACAGACCGAGTTCGACCTGCGCGAGCTGGTCGAGGGCACCGCCGCCACCTTCGCGCAGCGCGCGCACGCCAAGGGGCTGGAACTGACCGCGCGCATCGCGCCCGCGGTCCCGGAGTGGCTGATCGGCGATCCGCTGCGCCTGCGTCAGGTGCTGGTCAATCTGCTCGGCAACGCCATGAAGTTCACCCATGCGGGCGAGATTAAGCTCGAAGTGCGTCCCCACCGCGGCAATCCGCGCGAGCTCATCTTTATCGTCGAGGATACCGGTATCGGCATCCCGGCGGATAAGGTCGCGACGATTTTCAACAGCTTCACCCAGGTCGATTCATCGACCACGCGCCGCTATGGCGGCACCGGGCTCGGCCTTACGATCGTGAAAAGGCTGGTCGAATTGATGGGCGGTCGGGTCGAGCTCGAGAGCGTGGTCGGCGTCGGCAGCAAGTTCTTTTTCGTCCTGCCGATCGCAATTGCCGCCGGAAGCGACCGCAAGCGCGGTGAAACGATGCTCGACCTGAGCGGACGGCGCGTCCTGGTCGTGGACGATGTCGCGACCAACCGCTACATCGTGCGCGAGATGGTCGCCGCCAAAGGGGCCGCGGTCGATGAGGCCGAATCCGGCTTCGACGCCCTCAACCGTGTGCGCCGCGCAAACGCCTTAGGTCAGCCTTATCATATCATCCTGCTCGACATGCGGATGCCGGGCATGGACGGGCTCGAAGCTGCTCAGCGAATCCGCGCGGAGAAGACGCCGCTCGATCCCATCGTCCTGATGCTCTCCTCGGACGACCTCAAACCGCAGGTCGCGAGGCTTCGCGAACATGGCCTCGACCGCTATCTGGTCAAGCCGGTGACACGCAAGGAGCTCTTCGCGGCGATCGCTTCGGTGATGGACGAGTTCCGGCCGCCGTCGACGTCCGTGGCGTCGCCCGCCGCGTCCTCGCCGGTACTGCAACTCGAGGGGCGGCCAGGCGCCGTCGTCCTTATCGCCGACGACTCGCGCGACAATCGTCTGCTCCTCGGCGCCTACCTGAAGGGTCAACCTTACCGCCTGGATTTCGCGGAAGACGGCCAGGCCGCCGTGCACAAATTCGCCGGAGGTCGTTACGACCTCGTCCTGATGGATCTGCATATGCCGGTGATGGACGGTTATGAAGCGACGCGCGCGATCCGCGAAGTCGAGCGTCAACACGGCCGCGCCCGCACGCCGATTATCGCCCTGACGGCGTCAGCCTTCGAAGACGCGGCGCGCGCGGCCTTTGCGGCCGGTTGCGACGAGCACGTGCCCAAGCCGATCAAGAAAGCCGTGCTCCTCGAGGTCATGCGTCGATATCTCGATCCCGCGCCGACAGGGCTCGCAGGCGAGGGCCGGCGCGTCGCGCCGACCGCCGCCTGAAGCAACCATCGGACAGCCTCGCGGTCTAATGCGGCGTCCAGTTTGGCAGCGCACCAAACAGGTGATCGTTGATTCCGACCTGCCATGCGATGAATGCGCCAAAGGCAAAACTCAGTAGGCCGGCGCCTGCCTGCAGACCGCGATGGAGCTGGCTGACTCGCGCGGCCGCGAAGACAAAGGGTGTGGCGAGCGCCGTGGTTATCAGGAGCATCCCGATGATCGTGCCGAGGCAGAAGACCGTCAGATACAGCACCGCCCACGCCGGATAAGGGATCGCGCTCAGAGCCAGAAGTGCGATCGCCGCGCTGCCCGCCATCCCATGAACCAGCCCGACTCCAAAGGATTGCAGCAACGGGCGCCGCGGCGGCGCCGACGCCTGCATCTGAGCGAGATGATCGTGTGCCGTGGTCGCGTCCGTTTCGTGAGCATGACGATGCAGATGCGGATGGCTGTGCTCAAAGTCGCCGTGCGAATGCCGATGGCTATGAATTAGCGCCGGTTCCGGAGACGGCGGGCGCCTGACGAATCGGCGGACGAGCGCGCGGATTACTTCGCGCGTTGACGAGAGGCCGAGAACAATCAGCATCAGGGCGACCGCGAACTCCATCAAGAGCCCGAGGCGCGCCGGGATGCTTACCTTGAGCACGATGATGGCGATGCCGACGGCCATCACGGTTGCGCTGTGGCCGAGGCCCCAGACGATACCGATTCGCGCCGATGTTATAATCCGGCGTTCGCGACTCAGGATGGCCGTTACGGCGACCACGTGATCCGGATCGGTCGAGTGATTCATCCCGAGCACGAGCGCGATCAGAGCCAGGGCGGCGAGCCCGGTGTGGTTGCTCATCGAGGTTTAATTGCTCATCGGCGGTGCAAGGTATCACGGCGGCGCAGGCGGCGCCGCCGCGATGACGATGTTACAGGACGCGCGCAGGATCGGTTAAAGGCGCATCGCCGGTTCGACCCATTCGCGCGCGAGTTGTTCGAGGTCTTTGATCGTCTCCGCTTCTTCGCGAGGCGGCCGCAGATTCACCAGCACGACCTCCTCGACCCCTGCATCGCGATAGCGCTTGAGATCGTCGCGGGTGATCTTCTTCGTGTAAGGCGAGACTGCGAGCTCGACATCGGCGCGTTTGCGCCCGTTCTTTTGCAATAACTCCTCGATGCGGCGGATTTTGGCCGTAGCTTCATCGGGGGTGAGGTTGAAGCCACACCAGCCGGTGCCGTATTCGGCGACGCGGCGCAGGGCGGGACCGCTCTCACCGCCAAAGAAGATCGGAACGTTGGCGCCGCGCGCGGGCTTGGGGTAGCTGCGCACGCCTTCGAAATTCACAAATTCGCCCTTGTAGGAGCTCAAATCCTCGCCCCACAATTTGCGCATCGCGTCGATACATTCGCGGGTGCGCTGCGCACGCCGTTCCCAGGGAATTCCCAGCGCCTGAAACTCCTCTTCGAGCCAGCCGATACCAACGCCTAAAACCACCCGACCGGCACTGAGGAAGTCGAGCGTGGCCACCACTTTTGCCAGCACCAGCGGGTTGTGTTCCGGGACGAGGCAGATGCCGGTTGCGAGCCGGATCTTCGTCGTGACGGCCGCCATCGTGGCCAGCGATATAAAAGGATCGAAGATCGGCGCGTTGGTCTGCGCGGGCAGCGCGCCGTCCGCCGAGTAGGGATATTTCGAGGCATACTTGTCGAGCAGGACGACGTGTTCGGGGACCCAGAGGGTCGCAAAACCGAGACGTTCGGCGTTAATCGCGACCGCCTTGAGCAGCGCGCCGCCGGCCATACGCCCAGTGCCTACCGCAAATAAGCCAATTTTCATGTTCGCCTCCGCAGCCCCGTCGATGACGGACGATTACTATTCCGCGCACTTAAGAACAAGTGCCCGCCCTTACGGCTCGACGCCCGGACCGCGGGCCTAGCGCGCCGGCAGCCGCTCACGCATCCATTCGATAATCGCGCGGGCCGCGGCGGGGCGTCCGCCCTCGTGCGGTTTGGAGGGCAATGGGAAGCCAAAATGATCCGCGTCGATATGAACGATTTTCTTGTCCGTGGCGGCGGAATGGCTCAACACGGCCTCGGAATCGACCGGGTAAATTGAATGATCGCCGGTGTAGTTGACCACCAGCGTCGGCGCGGTGATGCCCGCGATATTGTCGAGCACCGACGCGCGCGAGGACAGACCCGACCATGTGCTGAGCCATCCGCGCGGCGTCATGTACTTCGCGAAGCCGAACTCGGTGTAGTTGAACAGATCGGGACGCGGCGAAAGGATCGATCCGTAGTCGCGCGACGAGGGATTGATCGAGGGGTCGGTGAAAGCAGGATTGGCCTCGGTCCGATGGATCACCATGTATGATCCGAGCACCGCGCGGCGACCGACGAAGTTGCGCCGCGCGAACGGCATCGCGTCGAAATTCGCCGAACGCGCGATCTCCTGAAAGTAGCGTTGTTCTTCAATCTGTTGGCGGGCGATCGCGTCGAGCCGCGCGATGCGCGCGGTTTGCGCCGCGCGATAGCGCGCGAGGAACTCCGCGCCGTACTTGCTCGGCTGAAACGGCTCGCTGAAGCCGTTCGCCGGATTGTACATATCCAGCGCCGGATCGCAGGAGAGCGGATCGTTCTCGTCCACCACTGACGGATCGATTGACTTCTCGAGGTACTTGCCTTCGCCCAGATGGGCGGCAAGGATGACGAGGGCGTCCGCCGGCGGCATCTCGAAGCGGTTCAAATCGTAGGGATCGCCCGCGGCGGTGTCGGTCAGCCGTCCGGGCGGCTGCGTCACCGCCTGCGCCTGATAGAAGGAATAGAGCGAGCCGCCGCCGCTGTTGCCGACGAAGACGATGTGTTGAAAGCCCCGCTCGCGCAGGATTTTCATGCTCGCCGCGATATCCGCCAGCAGCATCTCGTGAATACATGCAACGTCGTTGCCGGGCCAGCGGCCTTCCTGGCCGAAGACGGCATAACCTGCATCGAGCAGGTAAGGCGTCAGATAATGGCGGGTCATGTCGGCGCGCGGATGCATAAAGCAGACGACCGTGCGCTCGCCACCCTTGGTGTGCAGCACCCCGCGCGATTCACCCCGGTCCTCGGCCTGCACACGGATAAGTTCGTGACGGGCGTCAGGCGGCAGCGCGTCGCAATTGATAATGCCCAGCGTCGGATAGCGACCCAATCGCGGTAACGGCATGATGACCTTCCGGTAGTGGCGAACTCGTTATGGACGCACTTCGTAGTAGGCGTTGATGGGGTTCTCGAAGTCCTTGACGGTGAAGCGCGTGAAGCCGGCCTCGGCGGTCATGCGCCGGGCAACCGGCTCCGGAAAACCCAAAGTGCCCAGTCCGAGACCGTCCGGCTGCGACAGCGCCGATGACATGCAGCAGAGGACCGAAAAGCCGTACATCACCGGGGCGAGCGGATTATTCTTCAGGTTACCCTCGAAGTCGGGCTGCCCGTGAACATCGGCGATAAGCCAGGTGCCATCGGGCTTGATCGCCTTGCGAATCGCCTGGATCACCAGATCCGGCCGCGTCATGTCATGCAGACAATCGAAGGTCGTGATGAAATCGTGGCTCGCGTCGGAGGGCAGCGGCTCGACGCTCGCATCGTGGAAGGTCACGTTCCTGAGGCCAGCCGCGGCCGCGTTCTCGCGCGCGCGAGCCAGCGGGATTCGCGCGATGTCATAGCCGTGAAACTGCGATTTTGGAAAGGCCTTGCCCATCTCGACCAGGGCCACGCCCGCGCCGCATCCGACGTCGGCAACCTTCGCACCGGCCTTGAGCTTATCCACGACGCCGTCGAGGCGCGGCAGCGCGACCGGCACCAGCAGCGAGCGGAACCAGGGCGCCAACAGGCGCTCGACGCCGCGATTCACTTCCGGCCCGAATTGATCATAGGAAAGTCCGCGTCCAGTCTTGAATGACTCAGGCAAACGCTCGAGCAGGCCCATCTGTTGAGGAAGGGCACAGAAGCCGCCGGCGAGATAAAACGGACTGTCCTCGGTCGCGAGGATTAACGCGGCTTCGGGCCCGAGCGCGAACCGCCCTTCGCCGTGATACTCGATCAGACCCGCTGAGGACTGCTGATAAAGCCATTCGCGCACCCAGCGTTCATGCAGCGTGGTCCTGGCGGCGAGTTCAGCGCTGGTCATGGGCGGGGCATCCTTGAGGGCCGCATAAAGGCCCAGGCGGTCGCCGAGGTAAATCATGCCGGCGACCATCGCGCCGCCGAGCGCGCCAAAGACCTGCTCGGCCATCTTTTTGGCTTTTTCAACGTCCACGGTTCGTTCGCTCATGACTTACCTCGCTGGTCCTGCGTACATCCGTCAGCCGGATACTGTCAATCGCCTGACCGTCGGCCGCCGCTCCTCGACAGGGGCTCCTCGACCGCCCGCCGCTTTCGCCGGATAATCGGGCAATCACAGCAGGGAGACTCCGCCCATGAACCAGCCGCCACTGCGCCGACGAGCATCGTGGCTCGCGCTCGAGCGTCATTACGAACAGATTCGCGGAACCCATCTGCGCCGACTCTTCGCCGAGGACCCGCGTCGCGGTGAGCGGATGGTGGCTGAAGGCGGCGGGCTCTTCCTTGATTACTCGAAGAATCGCATTACCGACGAAACCCTGAAGTTGCTCCTCGCGCTGGCCAACGAATGCGATCTGCGCGGACGGATCGAAGCGATGTTTCGCGGCGACAAAATCAATCGGACGGAGAATCGCGCCGTTTTGCATGTCGCGCTGCGCACGCCCCGCGACGCCACGATCGTGGTTGACGGCGTCAATGTGGTCCCCGAAGTGCATCAGGTGCTGGACCGGATGGCCGACTTTGCGAACCGCGTGCGGCACGGCGAATGGAAGGGTCATACCGGCCGTCGCATCCGCAACGTCATCAACGTCGGTATCGGCGGTTCCGACCTCGGTCCGGTGATGGCCTACGAGGCGCTGCGCCACTACAGCGATCGCGCGATGGTCTTCCGCTTTATTTCAAATGTGGACGGCACGGACTTCGTCGAGGCGACGCGCGATCTCGATCCTGCCGAGACCCTGTTCATCATCTCCTCGAAAACCTTTACGACCCTCGAAACGATGACCAATGCGCACAGCGCCCGCGAGTGGTTGCTCAAGGGTCTGGGCGGGGAGGAGCAGGCGATTGCGCGTCATTTTGTCGCGGTCTCGACCAACCCGGTTGAGGTGGCAAAGTTCGGCATCGATACCGCAAATATGTTCGGCTTCTGGGACTGGGTCGGGGGCCGCTACTCGATGGATTCGGCGATTGGGCTTTCGACCATGATCGCGATCGGACCCGAGAATTTTCGTGCGATGCTCGGCGGGTTTCACGCGATGGACGAGCATTTCCGCACCGCGCCATTTGAACGCAATCTGCCGGTGCTGATGGGGTTGCTCGCCCTCTGGTACAACGATTTCTTCGGCGCGCAGACGGTCGCCGTGCTGCCCTACGACCAGTACCTGAAGCGGTTTCCCGCCTACCTGCAGCAGTTGACCATGGAGAGCAACGGCAAACACGTCACGGTCGAAGGCGCCGAGGTCGATTATGCGACCGGCCCGATCTACTGGGGTGAACCGGGCACCAACGGTCAGCACTCATTCTATCAGTTGATTCATCAGGGGACCCGTTTGATCCCCATCGACTTCATCGCCTTCGCGCACAGCCTCAATCCGTTGGGCCGTCATCAGGATTTGCTGGTGGCGAACGTGATCGCGCAGAGCGAGGCGCTGGCGTTCGGCAAGACGCCCGAGCAGGTCAGGGCCGAAGGCACGCCCGAGTGGCTCGTGCCGCATCGCGTATGCGACGGCAACCGCCCGTCGAACACGCTCTTCCTCGAACGGCTTACGCCGGCGGCGCTGGGGCAACTCGTCGCGCTGTATGAGCATAGCGTGTTCACGCAGGGCGCGATCTGGCAGATCGATTCGTTCGATCAATGGGGCGTCGAGCTGGGCAAGATGCTCGCGCAGAAGATCATCCCCGAACTCGAGAATCCCGCCGAGCCGGTACTGCAGCACGATTCCTCGACCAACGAACTCATCCGGCGTTATCGTCGCATGAAAGCCGCGCTCGGCTAGAGCTCGTATCGAGCCCGCTGCCGGGCGGGTCAGACGGTTGAGTTCGGATTTGCCCTAAAGGCGGGTCGGCGGTTTTGATGGAGCGGGCGATCGGGGTCGAACCGACGACGTCCAGCTTGGGAAGCTGGCATTCTACCACTGAATTACGCCCGCTCTAAAGCTCAAGCATTGCGCGCGCTACGGTTGAAAGCAAGGCGGACGCGGCGATCGGCGCCACGAGCGTCGCGACTCGATTGGCGCTTATGTGACCACGGCGCGATTGGCGACGCGCGCGGCCATCGCATACATCGCCAAGGCAAAAACCGCTGCGACGGCAAATGAAAGTCCGAAAGCCGGCAATGAGGCGATCGCGCCGGGATGGCTCGCGTAGAGCCCCTCGCGCAGCGCGGCCACGCCGTAGGTCAGCGGGTTTATGCGCATCACCCATCCGAGCACCAGGGGCGCTCCGGCCACGGGCCAGAAGGCTCCTGACAGGAGCCAGATCGGAATCAGGATCAGATTCATGATGGCGTGAAAGCCCTGCGTCGACTCGATACGCCAGGCGATTAACAGACCGATGCAGGTCAGGGCGAAGGCTACGATCGCCATCACGAGAGCCGAGAGGAGGATCGCCGCGAGCGAGAGATGAATGCCGGCGAAAGGCGCGAGCAGCAGAAAAATACAACTCGGCACCCAGGCCAGGGTGGTCGCGCCCAGCGCCTGTCCCATCACGATGGTCGGCCGGGCGATCGGCGCGACCAGCACGCCCTGTAAAAACCCCTCACGGCGATCCTCAACGGTCGAAATCGTTGAAAAGATCGCGGTGAACAGCAACACCAGCGTGATGAAACCCGGATAGAGATATTCGAAGTAGTTCATGTCGGCGGGCATCCCGGCCGGCCGGAATGAGGCTTTCAAGCCGGCACCCAGCAACAGCCAGAAGACCAGCGGCTGCAGAAAGGATCCGATTACGCGGCTGCGCTGACGGCAAAAGCGCGTGACCTCGCGCAACCATAAGGTGCCGATTCCTCTGAGCGCGTTGTCCATCTTGAGTGCCATCTCAGGCGAACCGCCGACCCGTCAGATGGACGAAGACATCTTCGAGGGTCGGTTTGCCCAGGGTTATGGTGTCGATTTCGCTGCCGAACGCCTCGACGATGTCGCGGACGAGCTCGTGACCGCGCGGTCGCTCGAGGCGCAGCATCCCATCGACAATAGTCGTCCGGAGACGCATCCGCTGCTCGATTTTGCGTTGCAAGCCTTCCGGATCGCCGGTCCTGATGACGACTACGTCGCCGCCGACGCGCGACTTGAGCTCTCCGGGAGGGGCGACGGTGACCAGCTTGCCCTGGTCGAGGATAGCGATACGGTCGCAGCGTTCGGCTTCTTCGAGATAATGCGTGGTAAGGACGATCGTGAGCCCGTCACGTTCGCGCAGCTCGGTCAGGTAATTCAGAAACTCCCGTCGCGCCAGCGGATCGAGCCCGGTGCTGGGCTCGTCGAGGATTAGCAGTTCCGGTCGCGGCAGGAGGGCTTTCGCCAGTTCGACGCGGCGCCGGAGGCCGCCCGACAGGCGTTCGACCAGTTCGCCGGCCCGATCCTGCAAGCCCACCCGTTCGAGCATCGCCGCCGTCTGATCGCGCAACGACGCCCCGTGCAGCCCGTAAAGGCGTCCATGATGGTGCAGGTTCTCGGTTACGGTCAGCTTGCCGTCAACGCTCGGATGTTGGAAGACGACGCCCATCCGGCGCCTCAGCTCGAGCGTGCCGTGACGCAGGTCAACGCCGAGCACGCGCGCGCTGCCCGCCTGCATCGGGGTGAGCGTCGAGAGCAGTTTGAAGAGCGTCGTCTTGCCGCCGCCGTTCGGTCCAAGCAGGCCGAAGAGCTCGCGCTCGTTAATCGTCAGGCTGACGCCGTCGAGCGCGCGTCGTTCGCCGTAGCAGAAGCCTATCTGCTCGAGTTCGAGCGCCGGTCGCGCGGATTGGGAGAGCGCGGCCGCAGCCGCCGGAGAGATACGCGCAGTCATATTATGAGCGGCGGCCGGCCCGCTACTTCATCTCGTCCTTTTTGACGAAGTTGAGCGAGGCCGAGTTCATGCAGTAGCGGAGCCCGGTCGGCCGCGGTCCATCCTCGAAGACATGCCCAAGATGGGCCCCGCAGCGCGAACAGGTGACTTCGGTGCGGATCATCCCGTAGCTGTGATCGGGCGAGTTTTCGACCCGCGAGTCCTCGAGCGGCGCATAAAAGCTCGGCCATCCGCAGCCGGAATCATATTTGGTGTCGGAGGAAAACAGCTCATTGCCGCAACAGACGCAAAGATAAACCCCGTTTTCGTGAAAATCCCAGTATTTACCGGTGAAGGCGCGCTCAGTACCTTTTTTACGTGCAATCGCGAATTGTTCCGGCGTGAGGAGCTGACGCCATTCTTCGTCGGTCTTGTGAATTTTTTCCGCCATAGATCATATCCTCGGATGCCGATCGCGGTTCTGCAAGCGGCGGCCCTCCGGCCGATGTCGCGATTAGCCCGCGCGACTCACAAAATAGCATTCCCCGATAGCTCAAGGGAGCGGCCGCCCCGCTGTATCCGGTTGGACGCATCAGGCACAATAGACCGCGATCATGGCAACCGAATCCCTATCTCCGAGCGAGCGCGCCGCGCGCGCGCTCAAGCAACTGCTCGACGGCAACGCGCGCTACGTGCGCAACGCGGCAATCCATCCGGCTTCGCGGCCATCGGCGGCGCCGCAGAGTCCGCTGGCGGTGGTGCTGTCGTGCAGCGACTCGCGCGTTGCGCCTGAGTTGATTTTCGATCAGGGCGTCGGAGCGCTCTTTGTTGTGCGCGTCGCTGGCAATACGTATGACCGCCTCGCCTGCGAGAGCATCCGCTTCGCCGTGATGAAGCTCGGCGTGGCATTGATAATCGTCATCGGCCACGACTCCTGCGGGGCGGTCAGCGCGGCGCTGGAGCATTATCCGGCAACTGGCGTCGGACCGCTGGTCGAGAATATCTATCCCGCCATCAGCGCCGCTAAGGGCGGACCGGGCGACCCGATTGATAAAACCGTCAGGGCCAACGCGATCATCGTAGCTGAGCGGCTCGCGGGCGAGGCTGACTTTGCCGCTAAGGTCGCGGCGCGCGAGCTCATGATCGTGCCGGCACGTTACGCGATGGACAGCGGTGAGATCGAGCTGCTGCGCAACCCCGAAGGCCGGACGCACGCCGGCCTTCGCTAAAGCCGGTGCCTACAACGTCGGCGCCAGGATAACTGCCGCCGCTGGCATCGCGACCCCGGTCTTCATCGCGCCGACCTTGGTGAAGGTGTTGGTCGTCGGATCGTAAATCTCCGCAACCTTATTGATGTTGGCCTGGCTAGTGTCCTTTTTGCCGCCGAAGCCGCCAGCGATCAGCACTGTGCCGTCGTTCAGCAGAACGGCGGCGTGGCCGGCGTGGGGATGAGTCATGCTTTTCGCGCAGACCGTGAGCCCCTGAACCGTGGTCGTTCCATTGATACAGGAGAAGGTCTGCGTGGTGGGATCGTAGAGTTCCGCGCCTTGCGCGACCGAGCCGAAAAATGCGCCATAAGACCCGCCGCTGAAGATGACCACCTGGTCGGCGTCGAATCCGCCGCTAATCAGCACCTGACCGGCATTGGCGCCCGTCGTGAGCAACGTTGCCCCGTGCATCGCCAGCGGCTCGATCATGCCGCCACCACTGGTCAAAGTGAAAGTCTGGGTGGTCGGATCAAAGATGTCGGCGCTCGCGGTCGCGCCAAACGCGCCGAAGGAGAAACCGTTGCTGATGCCGCCCGCCACCAGGACCGTGCCGTCCTGAAGCAGGGTCGCGGTGTGGAACGCGCGAAAATCCGCCATCGTGCTGGTCAGCGTCGAAAACTTGCCGGTGGCAGGATTGTAAAGTTCGGCGGTTTTGAGCGTAACCCCCTGATCAATAGCCCCGGGGGCAGCGCTCACGAGGCCGCCCGTGACGAGCACCTCGCCAGCGAGCGCACCGGTCGTCAACAGGGTCGCCGTATGAAAGGCGCGCGGACTCGCCATCGAGCCGGTCGGGGTGAAGGTACCGTTGGTGGGATTGTAGAGCTCGGCGCTGGCCTCAGCGTCGCCCGTCGATCCCAGGCCGCCAACAATCAGAACGTCGCCGGTGTTGGGACCGCTGGTGAGCAGGGTCGCCGTGCAGCCCATTCGCGGGGCGGTCATCGCGTTGGTCAAGGTGGTGAAAGTGCCGCTCGTAGGGTCGTAACTCTCCGCCGAGGCGAGCGGCGTCAGCGTCAACGTCACTTCGTTCTTGGTCTTGGCGGAAACCTGGCCGCCGCCGAATACCAGGACGGGCGAATCAGCACCGGCGGTGGGTAGAGCGATCGCGCAGGGGGCCATCCGATCGGTCGTCAGGGCTCCGGTCTTGGTGAATTTCTTGGTGGTGGGATCGTAAAACTCGGCCTTAACTGTGGATTTTTTGCCGGAAGCACCACCCGCGATCAGGACGTCGCCGGCGAGCGGCAACTTCTTGGCCGCCGGCTTCATCGCGATACTACCTTCTTGCAGCGCGGCCTTAGCGCCATCTTGAGCAATCGGCGTAGCGAATTCCGCGCGGAAGGTGGTGTTGGAGGGATCCGAGCATCCTACGCCGACCAGTGCCGCGACAACGATGGCCGCCTTCAAAACGGCGCAAAGATGGAATCTCGATGAAATATGTCTGATCATTGCATCCCTTTCCGCGAGTGCCCGTAGGCTCGGTAGTCCAGCGTCGGTTCAAAACTAGAGCCGACGCGAAGTGACGCCTACGCGCGGGTAGTCTAGTGTTTTGTTGAGTTTAGATCACGTGTTTTTGGCATTCGTTATGCAAAAGAACCAAGAGCCATCTAACTGATGGAAATTTTTGACGCGGTACTTCCCCTGTGACTCTGCGAGGGATTGGCATGATGTTGGCTTTGTTCCACGATGTAGCTCGTTCTCACATCGAAACCCGTAAGCATGGGAGCACAGGAATGAAGGTTTCTTCGAAAACAGGAAGTGTTATCGCGGCTGCAGCGCTTGCGCTGGCCTTCGGCGGTGTGGCGATGGCGCAATCGGCCAGCTCGGACTTCAGTACGGCCGGTCAGGAGACCAAAAGCGCTGGCACGAGCGCAGGGCACGCGGTTGTCAACGCGGCCAAGGGCACCGCGACGGCGACCGAGGACAGCACTCTGACCGGTAAGGTTAAGTGGAATCTACACGAAGATAAGGTGACCAAGGACCAGGATATCCACGTCAAGACGATCGCTGGCGTCGTCCATCTATATGGCAGCGTCAACACCGAAGAGGCCGCTCGCGAAGCGACGCGCGTGGCCGAGCGGACCAGCGGCGTGAAGGGCGTGCATAACAACCTGCACGTCACCTCCGCCAGGGCCGAGTAACCCGCTAATTGCCGACGGCGCCGCCTCCCTTGCTCGGGTCGAAGGCGCCGTCGAGCATCCCGGGCGTTATCCGAATCGCGCTGACGGCACCCAATTCGGGCACCACCTTGATTGGGTAACCCATCTGGCGCAGCGCGCCGATGGTGGTCGCGGGCATCGCTGCTTCGGTGAAGACCGTCGGCGGCTGACTCTGCTCATGAATCCGCGGCGCGCTGACCGCCGCCTCGGGGCTGAGGCCGAAATCCAGGATATTCAGCCCTACCTGAAGGACGCCGGTGATGATCGTGGGGCCTCCTGACGCGCCCACGACCATCGCCGGCGCGCGACCGCGGAGCGCAATCAGGGGCGACATGCTCGAAAGCGGCCGTTTCCCCGGCGCGATCGCATTAGTCTGCGACTGAACCAGCTTGAAGGCATTAGGAACGCCGGGCGCGACCGCAAAGTCGTCCATCTCGTCGTTCAGAATCAGACCCGCTTCGGGAACCATGATCTTCGCGCCGAAGATCGTGTTGATGGTCGTGGTGACGTCGACGACGTTGCCAGCCTTATCGACGATACAAAAATTCGAGGTTCCATGGTCGCGGGCTGATGCGATATTCGGCACTGTAAGATGATGCAGGGCCTGCTGCCGCGCTTCGCTCAGATGGGCCGGTGACAGCAGTTCGGCTACCGGCACCTTTACGAATGCCGGATCGCCGTAGCGATCGCGATCGACGAAACCCTGCCGCATGATTTCGATCAATTGCGCCAGGTAGGCGGGCGAATTCAGACCGAGACCCTCCGTATGGCCCGGCGCGATCATGCCGAACATTTCAAGCACGATTCCGCCCGAGGACGGCGGCGGCATCGTGTAGAGATCGTAGCCGCGATACCGCAGATGGATGGGCTCGCGCCAGACGGGCCTATAGTTCGCGAGATCGTCGGTCGTGAGGATTCCGCCGGACGCCTTGATGAAGGCTGCAATCTGCGCGGCGGTCGCGCCGTGATAAAAGCGCTCGACCGGCTGGTCGCCGAGCCCGTCCATCAAAGCAGCGAGCCCGGGTGCCCGAACGCGCGCGCCCGCTTTCAGCGGCGCCCCGGCGGCATCGAAGAACTGGGCACGAAAGCCCGGGTCCTTGACGATCTGGCTCGCCGAGAAGGCAATATCGCGCGCCATATGCGGACTCAGCACAAAGCCTTCACGCGCGAGCTTGACCGCAGGGGCGACCAGAGATGAGAAGGGCATCGTGCCGAAGCGCCGCAACGCCGCGTCGAGACCGGCGAGCTCGCCGGGCACGGCAACCGCGAGCGCGCCGGTCCTCGCCAGCTCCTCGACCGGTTTGCCGTTACGAAAATACATATCCGCTGAAGCGGCCTTGGGCGCCGTTTCACGATAATCGAGGGCATAAAGCTTATGGTCCTTCGCCCAATAGATCAGCATGAACCCGCCGCCGCCGATCCCGCACGAGGCCGAGTTCGTCACTCCGAGCGCGAGCGCCACCGCCACTGCCGCATCGACCGCGTTGCCGCCGTGTTCGATTACGTCGAGACCGATCTGCGAAGCCTCCGCCCCCTCCGAGGCGACCATCGCATGATGCGCCTCGGCCGCGTCGCCGGTCTGCAGCGAGACCAGACAGAAGCTGATCGCGATGAAGAGGCGGAGGAGTTTGGTTCGGGTCCGTCGAAGCATCAGGATGTACTAACAGTCACGAAGAGCTGGGGAAAGCTGGCGAGGGACCGCCCGACAATGCTTAATTAGCGCCTTGGCGCTGGCTATCCCGCCGCACTTTCGCATCGTCATCTTCGCAACCGGTGCGCCATCGTGCGGGACGTTGGAAGGGCCGGGGTGAAGCTTCGGTTGGCAATCGAATTCACGATCGACGGAGAGCCTCATGGACTTCAAGGATATCGTTTACGAGCAGACCGCCGGCGTGGCGGTGGTGGCATATAATCGGCCGGAGCGCATGAACGCCTGGAATGCGCGGATGGGCGATGAGGCGCGCACCGCGATTCTCGACGCTGAAAATGATCCGAAGGTTCGCGCGATTATTTTGACCGGCAGCGGGCGCGCCTTCTGCGCCGGCGCCGACATGCAGGCGCTCAACAGTATTGCCGCCGGCAACGAGGAAATCCCCGAGCACCGCCCGGCGTCCTCGCGCGCGAGCGCAGCGAATCCCAACTACCAGGGCCGCTTTTCGTGGATGCTCGGACTCAAAAAGCCGGTGATCTGCGCGATCAACGGTCCCGCGGTCGGGATGGGCTTCGCGATCACCCTGTATTGTGATTTTCGCGTCGCCGCGCAGTCGGCGCGGATGGGCTTGATTTTCCCCCGTCGCGGTCTCGCGATCGAATTCGGCAGCTCCTGGATGCTGCCCCGAATCGTCGGTCTCACCAACGCGATGGACCTCGCGATGACCGGACGCCTGATCGACGCGAACGAGGCGCAGCGGTTAGGCCTGGTGAGCCGCGTGGTCCCTGACGGCGAACTGATGACGGCGGCGCGCGCGTTGGCCGAGGATCTGGCAACGCAATGCACTCCGCTCGGCCTCTCACACATCAAGCGGTTGGTGTACGGCCATCTGTTTACTGACCTCGCCACGGCGCTCCGCGAAGACGATGAAGCGACGGCCGAGATGCTGCGGTCGGAGGATTTTCGCGAAGGGATTCGCGCCTTCCAGGAGAAGCGCGCCGCCAAATTCACCGGCCGCTGATGACGGCAATCAGACCGGGGTGACGAGCAGGGTCTGGACGCGCGAGGTATCGTACACCGCGCGCTTGTGCTGATAGCGCCAACCCTCGTCCGTCCGGATGACGCGGTCGTAATAGCGGCCGGCCTGATACAGGCGCGACTCGCCGTCGGTCAGCGTCTGCACGACGACATAGTTGGACTGCATCGCGATCGTATCGGAATCGAGGCGCGTATAGGTGAGGCCCGATGTCAGGTGCCGATAGGTGTGCGGCTCGTAGAGATTGGCCTTGCGCAAAGAGACGATGCGATCGCGCATCATCGGACGCCCGAAACAGTGCATGATGCCGATCTCAAGCCCCAGATCGACGTTTTCCTTAGGCAGGATCTCGTAAACGCCGTCCGCGGTAAAAAGCTCCGGCCAGGCTTCGAGCCGGTCGCTATCGATTACGTCGATATAGTTCTCCTGTAGTCGATAGAGTTCGAACCAAAGGAGCATTTCGGCGAGAACGGCGTCCACGGCTGGTCCCCCAATCTGCAGGCGGGCCCGTCAGAGCCCCATCAGCTTCTGGTAGCCGCGCCAGAAATCGCGGATATGGCTCTCCGACACGTCTGAGCGATCCGCGTCTTCACGCGAGGCTTCAAGGCCCATATCGACGATTCCGCAGGGGTTGATCCCGCCGGCGGTGCCGCCGCGCACCAGTTCGGTCGCGAGCGTATCCTCCATCGAGATCAAGCCGGCGGGACCGACCAGGTTCGCCTGCTTGATCCGCTTCATGCGCAGATCGGGTGGATCATCCTCGTAGCCGAAAAAATGAAAGATCAGTTCAAAGTGATCGGGGCCCTTGGGGAGAATCTGCCGGATCGCGAGGCTGTTCTGGATCTGCGTCACCACCGCTTGCGGGAAAATCGACTGGATATGCGGACTCATGCCGTCGGCGAACTCGCGGGAAGGCTCGAGTACGGAAGTATCTTCGAGCCGCAGGCCCTCCTTGAAGGACGAAACCTGCGCGCTCTTGTAGGCGGCCCCGCCACTCGTGTCTTCGGTGTGAAAGTAGCGCAGCCAGGTATGGAGGCCGTCGTCGCTGCCGACCGAATCGAAGCGCATCCCGGCGCGGATCAGGTTGAAAGTGCTGAAGAAGGCGTGCAGGAGTGAGGCGTGATACGGATCACGGACGTTTTCGCTGTAGAGTTTCCAGTTGGCCCGCGCGTACTGACGTACGCATCCGAGATAAGCCATCGGCTTGCGCGCGAGCCGCTCAAGCCCCGGCCGCATCTGCGGGCCCAGATAGTCGTAAAGCGGCGGCGCGGCATCACTGAAAGTCGCGAAGATCAACTGACCGTAGGTTTCGAGGCGAAGCTTCTCGAGACCGTTGTGCACGGGATCGAAGTCCGCCGGCATCCCGGCGCGGCGGTTGACGCCGTTGCGGAATGGGACGCCGCGCAGATTGCCGCGCGGATCGTAGCTCCACTGATGATACACGCAGATGTGCGTGCGGGCGTTGCCGCGCGCATGGCGGCAGACGATCGCCCCCCGATGGGCGCAGCGATTGACCCATGCCGCGAACTGCCCGTCCTCGGCCCGCGTGACCACGACCGGCGTATCGCCGACAAAGGTGCTTTTGTAATCGAACGGCCGCGGCAGTTCGGCCTCGAGCGCGACGAAACTCCACACCGGGCCGTGAAAAATACGCTCTTGTTCGAGCCTGTAGATGGCGGGTGAAGTATAGATCTCGTAGGGGATCCGTGAGCCGTCACGGCGTGGAAAATAGGCTGTTTGGATGAGCGATCCGTTAGCGTTCTGAGAAAGGCCTTCGCCCATCGCGCACCTCCCGAGCAGGGCCGTCGCGTCACCCTGCCGTCAATATCGGCATATCACAAATGCCGCATCGAGCGGCATCCCCACCGGATCTGCGGCGTCGGCAGCGGCGAGACGATCCGGCGGCGCTGATGACACGTCGAGCCGATCCGAGCCATGCCGCGACTTATTTGTCGAGAGGATGCTTGAACTTGCGGTCGGGATGCCGGATGGTCAGGACCGCGCACGGCGCCTTGTTGACCACACGTTCGGCCACGCTGCCCATCAGCACGTGTGCGAGACCGCTGCGTCCGTGCGTGCCCATCACGATCAAGTCAACGTTCTCGCTTTGTGCCGCGTGGATAATCTCGAGGAAGGGCGCGCCAACCCTCATCAGGCTGCGCGCTTTGATGCCGGCATCGCGCAGGCGAACGATCTCCTGATCGAGTTCCTTTAACGCCATCAGCCGCTGCTCTTCCGCAATGCGATTGACCGTGCCCATATCCAAGCCCGGACTCAGATCACCAATCATGACCGGCGCCAGCGGCTGATCCACATGGACGACGATCACTTCTGCGCCGAACTTTTGCGCCAGCGCGATAGCGTAGCTCAAGGCTAGCTTTGAATCATCAGAGAAGTCCGTTGGGGCGAGAATCTTGTTAAAGGTCGGCACGTTGTAGACGATACGCTTGGCGCGGCTTTTCTAGCAAGCCCACGGTTCGGCCTCGGCAGCAAAGGATACGGGAAGGGGTGGATGAACCTGCCTTAAACCGTGGAACCGGAAAAATTTACGATGAGAGTGCTTGGGGCGCACAGAAATGGCCAACTCAGCAGAATGGAACGTTTATTATCGCATGGCATCGCTCTTGCTATCTGAAAATTTTGTAAACCTTTTTTTGACTGAGTCGCCCGTTGTTCATCCTCGTTGTAGAAGACGATCCCGACCTTTCCCAAGTACTGGCAGAAATTCTGAGCAGTTTCGGCCATCAGGTAGAACGCGCCCATGACGGCGCCGACGCCCTCGATTGCCTCATCAGGGCTGATGAAAGACCCGCGCTGATTCTTTCCGACCTCGCGATGCCGATTATGGACGGATGGAGCTTCTTGAACGAACTTCGCAAGAATAGCGAGCTCGCGCGGATCCCGGTCGTCATCATGACCGCCTCGTCGGAAGTTGGCGAGCAGGCCCGGGCGTCCGGCGCGCGGGCGGTGCTCTACAAGCCGGTGGACGTGCAGAAGCTCGAGCGGCTCATCAATCATTTTGTTAAAGCGGCGTAGCCGGCACTTCGCCAAAGCGGCGTCGCGCCGTCGCGGCATACGATCGGGGAGCGAATCGGCGGCTCAACTCCCGCGCCGAAACTTCCGCGCAATTAGCCAAACGCTTTGCGCAAAGCTTCGCGGTCGAACCCGGCAATCCGCGTCTTACCACTGATGATCAACGGACGTTTGATCAGATTGGGCTCGCGCGTCATGAGGTCGAGTGCTTCGTCCGTCGTGAGTTCCCGGCCTTTCAGACCAAGCTGCTTGAAGGCGGGACTCTTCGGGTTGATGTACTCGCGGGGGTCGTGTCCGGCGAACAGCTCCGCGAGTTCGGCGCGGCTTAGCGGAGTCTTCGCGTAGTCGCGCTCGTCGAGTTCGACCTTGAGCTCATCGCGCAGGAAACTTCTGGCGTTGCGGCAGGTGCTGCAAGTTGATTTCCACAGAAATCGTATCTTTTTCATCTTGCTCACGAATTAAGCTTGGTCCGATGGCGCTCGCATCAAGCCCGCGGGGGGCGACCCACGGGCTAGCCGGCCGATCGGTGCAGGAATCGAGTCACCGCCCGCATCCCGCTTCGCCGTTCATCCCATCCAGCCGAGGATCGCCCGCGCCGACCGGCCGAGGAGCCACTCCTTGTCGGGGGCGGATAGCTGATCTGCGCAACGGATACAGAACAACGATTCGGCGTACGTATGGTGGTCGGTCGTGACCGTGTAATCGCTGGCCCACATGATCCGTTTCGCGCCGAAAGCCTCGATCACCCGACCGAGCTGCTGGAGCAAATCCCGGTAAGGGAAAGCCTCGCGCGAAAGACGCGGCGCATGTCCCCATTTGACCGCCACATGCGGATACTTCGCGTAGCTGATTAGCTGATCAATCGTCTGTTCGAGCTGACTCGGCAGCGACGGTCGATCCACGCCCATGCCGACATGATCGATGATGAACTGCGTGTCGGGGAAACCTTTGACGTATTTCTGGAGGGTCGCATGGTAGTCGCCGGGATAGATCATGATGGGCACGCGATGGCGGCCGGCGGCGGCGAGAATTTTTTCGTGCCCACCACCTTGCTGCAGCAGCTTGAAATCGAAACCTGAGGCAATCCGTACGCACAGCCGGCCGGGCTTCCGGCGCAGGTCCGCCATCAGATTGTCGAGCTCCGGATCGTTGGGATCGAAACGCGCGACATAGGCGAACCGCTGCGGAAATCGCTCGACCGCCTCCTCCGCGAACGGATATTCAAAACGCATCACGCCGTCGGCCGTTTTGGTCCGCACCGGCGGCCAGACGTCGATCACCGCGGCGTTGACCCCGACGGCATCCATGATGGCGATCGATTGATCGAGCCCGCGATGATTGGCATGGACCTGTGCGTCGACAATTTCCATATGAGCGGCTCCCGCATGGTATGTTTGAACGAGCTTACCGCGAAACTCTGGTTCTGCGCGAAGCAGCACCATCACCGCCTCGACGGCGCGGCGGCGACACCATCGCACAGGAGCAAGCATATGCGAGTCTTCGTCACGGGCGCGACCGGCTTTATCGGTTCCGCGCTGGTGCCCGATCTGATCCGCGCGGGCCATCAGGTTTTGGGGCTGGCGCGCAGCGATGCGGGAGCGCGGACGCTGGCCGCGGCGGGTGCCGTGGTCCATCGCGGCGACCTGGAGGATCTCGAGAGCCTCAGGCGCGGCGCGGATCAATCCGACGCCGTGATTCATCTGGCCTTCAACCACGACTTCTCCCGGTATGCCGCGCGTTGCGAGGACGATCGGAACGTGATCGAGGCTCTCGGCGAGGTGTTGGCGGGCTCCGCACGGCCGCTGGTCGTGACCTCGGGCGTGATGATTGTCGGCGCCGCCGGTCGTGCCTGTGTGGAAAGTGATCCGCCGGCCAGCTCGAAGCTGATTCCGCGGGCGGCGTCCGAAGAGGCTGCGGCGGCGGCGGCCGCGAGAGGCGCTCGCGTCGCGATCGTGAGACTTCCCCAGGTGCACGACACGGTCAAACAGGGACTGGTTACGGTGCTGATCCAACTCGCGCGTGAAAAAGGGGTCTCGGCCTATGTTGGCGACGGGAGCAACCGCTGGGCCGCGGCCCATCTGAGCGATACCGCTCAGCTCTACCGACTCGTCCTCGAAAAGAGTCAGCCCGGAGCCGTCTATCACGCCGTCGCCGAAGAGGGCGTGCCCCTACGCACGATCGCCGAGACGATCGGTCGCGGCCTCAACGTGCCGGTGGTCGCCGTTCCACCCGAGCAGGCGGCATCGCATTTCGGCTGGTTCGCCGCGTTTGCCGGATATGATCAACCGGCGTCGAGCGCCTGGACTCGGGAGCAGCTTGGATGGCATCCAACCGGGCCGGATCTGCTCTCGGACCTGCGGCAGATGCGCTATTCCTGAGTCTTGGGACGCTCCCGGGCGCCGGCCGGAACGAAGCGCCTGCCGGCCTGACCCGACAAGATGTGCTCGACCAGCTCTTCGACGCCGGCGCCGTGGTCGCGCTGCGCCGTGTAGTCAACCGCCTGCTTGACTTCGGGCAAGGCGTTCGCGACCGCCGCCGAGAAGCCGCAGAGCCGCAGAAAATCCAGATCGTTCTCGGCATCGCCGACACCGACGGTAGCGCTCGGCGAAGCGCCGAGATCGTCTAGTGCGGCCCGCAGACCGCTCGCCTTATTGATGCCGGGCGGCAGGATCATCACGGCGTCTTTATTGAAAATGACCTGCAGATCGAGTCGCATGCGCGCGATCGTTTCGAACACTATCGTTTCGTAGGGCCGCCAGGTCGCGACGATCACCTCGCCGCAATTGAGCCGACTCACGCCCGCCTTGCGCAAAGCTTCGGCAAAGGCGGGCGGCGGCGGTGTACCGAGCCGTTTGCTCTGCTTGGATTTGGGAACGTGCAGCAGCGCGCCATTTTCGAGAATCAGGCGGTCGAAGATTTCCTGACCGTCGAAGACCGTCGCGAGATCATCCAACTGGCGACCGGAGATCAGGATCAGCCTGAAGCCGGCACGTTTCAGGCGCTCCAGCGCCGCCATCGTCGTTGCGCCGACGCGGCCGTTCAGCGCCAGAGTCCCGTCATAGTCGGTGGCAAAGACCAAAGGAGTAAGGGGCTTCATTGTCAGCGCTACGATCCTCGTGCATTCAACCATAAAGCGGCTACGCTAGCGGTCGCCATGATCGATCAGAAGTTGGGAAGCTCACCGCCCGTGCTCAGGCTTCAACGGGAACTGGCGCGGCGGCTTCACATGATCAGGATTCGTGCCAATCAGGCCACGGTCGCCGGCGCGATGGTCGGCGCGCTCGCCGGATTCTTCTTCGCGAAGGGGTGGGTGCTGCCAGGGATTCTGGCGCTCGGCTTAAGCGGCATCCTCGATGCCGTCGATGGCACGCTGGCGCGGACCTTTGAGACCGCGAGCGCCTGGGGCGGAATCCTTGACCTGACGCTCGATCGCGTGGTCGAGGCTGCCGTGCTGATCGGTCTGATGTGGGCCCGTCCGTACTTGCAACTGGCGGGCACGTTCGTGCTCGCGACCTGGTACGTCAATATCACCGCCTTTATGGCGACCGGCGCGGCCCTGGAAGCGGGCGATAAGCTGATTCACTATCCGCCGGGAATCGTCGAACGCAGCGAGGCGTTCATCTTCTTCATTCTCGTAGCCCTCGTGCCGGGCTGGGGCGTGGTGCTGTGTTGCCTGTACGCCGTCCTTGAAATTGCCACGGCGCTTCAGCGGCTGGCTTACGCCCGCTACTATCTGGCTGCCGCCAACCGCTGAAACGTCGGGTGAAAGCGGGCCGGCCGTCCGAATCTAGAGATCAACCGGCAACTCCAGATATTCGCGGTAGATGAAGTCGCGATGCTCCAAGAGCGCCGGCGTTAGCGCGCCCATGATCGTCGGGTCATTGCAGGTGTACATCTGCCTAAAGCCGCGCGGCATCGGGCACAATTCATCAGGCAACGGCTGAAGCAGCGCGGCAAAGCAAGCCCAATAGATGTCAACTGCCGAAAGCTCCTCGCCGACGAGGAAACGGCTGCCCCGTTCGCGCTGGAGCGCCAGTTGGCGTGCGAAGATCTCGATCACGTCGGCGCAGCGGCGCGCTGCACCCGCCGCCGCGGCGGCCGAGTAGTCGTACTTGCGGCCGAGGTATTCAGCGCCTTTGCGCGCGGCCTCGGGTGCGTTCGGATCGCTCAGCCGGCTATGGATCAGCATCAGGCGCCGCGACCATCCGAAGCCGTTCTCGCCGCATAATTCGTTGGCCAGTCCGAACATCCGCACCCGCTCCTCGACCTTTGCCGGAATCAGCGGCGGGGTCGGCGCGAGCCGTTCGACCAGATAGAGTTGATCGTTCCAGAGGCTGCGCGGCCGCTCATCGTTGTAGACGAAGGCCGGTGCGGTTTCCTGAGCGGTCCATCGGCGCAGCGGCTCGTTGGTCCCGCCGACGTTCTGGCGGACCTTGACGTAGGGCAGGCGCTTGACGTGCAGGATACCTTTGGCCGACTCGCTCCAGGGGCCCGGCACGCCGGGTGAGAGCACGACCCGCAAGCCCGACATCTTCATTGCATCTTCCACTTCGACGTACTGCGCCATCTTTAGCCTCCCAGGGGACTCAGGATGCGATCGCGGCCCGCGCGAGCGTCGCGGGGCGCGACGGTGGACCGCCTTTCAAACTAGAGTTCTTCGACGACAAAATTGTCGTTGGTATAAATGCAGATCTCGGCCGCGATTGCCATCGCGTGCTCGGCGATTTGCCGCGCGGATAAATCCTTACCGGCGCGCAGCAGGGCGCGCGCGGCGGCCAGGGCATAGTTGCCGCCGGAACCGATCGCAATCAGGCCGTCGTCGGGTTCGATCACGTCGCCCGCGCCGGAGATCAGCAGCGAACTCTCGGCATCGGCGACGATCAGCATCGCTTCGAGCCGTCGGAGGACGCGGTCGGTCCGCCAGTCCTTGGCCATCTCGACGGCGGCGCGGCGCAGATTGCCATTGAATTCCTGCAGGTTGCTCTCGAACTTGTCGAACAGGGTCAGCGCATCGGCGGTCGATCCGGCGAAACCGGCGAGCACCGCGTCGTGATGGAGCCGGCGCACTTTGCGCGCCCCCCGCTTCATGATGGTCGGGCCGACGGTGACCTGACCATCGCCCGCCATCACGACCTTGCCGAGATGACGCACGCAGAGAATCGTGGTGGAACGCACGCGGGTCGGAGACTCTTCAGGCTCGCGGATGGGCACGACGGTAAACCTCTTTCAGATGACGCACGTTGACATGAGTATAGCGCTGCGTCGTGGCAAGGCTCGAATGGCCGAGCATCTCCTGGATTGCGCGCAGGTCGGCGCCGGCGTTGAGCAAATGGGTGGCGAAGCTGTGACGGAGTCCATGCGGACTCAGCGCGACGTCGAGTCCCGAGCTGCGCAGCCGGCGCTCGACGATCTTCTGTACCGAGCGGCTGGTCAGACGTCCGCCGCGCAGATTCGTGATAACCGGTCCGTCGAGCGACCAGGCGACCGGCATCGCCGCCCGCCACGCCATCAAGGCGTCCAGGGCGGGTTCGCCGATCGGGATCAGGCGGTCCTTGTTGCCCTTGCCCGCGCGCACCATCACCATCCCGAGTTCGGTATCGACGTCGCGCCAGCACAATGCCGTGAGCTCGCTGACGCGAATCCCGGTCGAGTAGAGCACTTCGAGAATCGCGCGGTCGCGCAATCCCGCGGCGGTGGTCTGCGTCTCGCTTTCGATCAGATCCACGACGGCATCCTCGCCAAGCACCTGAGGCAGGCGCTTTTCGAGTTTCGGCGAACGGATTGCCCGCGCCGGGTTGGGATGGCCGGTGAGGCCCTCGCGCCAGCGAAAGAAGGCCTTGATCGCGAACAGGCGGCGCTGGATGGTCGCGCGCGAAGCGTTGGCCTTCATCAGGAAGGCGAGATAATCGCGCACGTGGTCGGCTGAGATGCTTTCCACGTCGATGGGTTCGCCGAGTTCGTCGTCACCGCGGCGCCGACTCGCGAGATAACCGTGGAAGTCCGCGAGGTCGCGCCGATAGGCGTCGACCGTATTTTGTGCCGCGCGCGCCGCCCCGCGCATCGCGGAAATGAATTGCGCAATTTCCCCGACCATCCTTGCCGCCTCCGCCTGCTCCGGGGACTACAATACCGGCTATGGGGATGCGATGCTGCATTTTCGTATCGAGGTGAATGCGGCGAAGATGCCGGAAAGCAAGGCTGCGGGAAGATGAATTGTTTTCATTGCGGTAGCGCCGTCGAGGTGATCGAGCGCGTCGGTTTTCGAGATCGCTGCGCGCGCTGCGATGGGCCGCTCCATGTCTGCCTCAACTGCGAATTCTACGATCTTCGGTACAACAATCAGTGCCGCGAAACGCAGGCGCCGCGCGTCGTTGACAAGGATCGCGCCAACCTCTGCGACTACTTCGCGCCCTCGAAGCGGGCGCTACGGACGCCGCCGGCGGCCGCGGATGCTCGCACTAAACTCGAAGCCCTGTTCAAGAAAAAGGCCTGATCATGGTGGTGCCGGTGCGGCAGGTTCCGGTACCTGCGGATTTGCCGTAAGATCGAGTGCAGCGACAGTTCAGGAGATCCGGCCGATGACCTTGGCGGAAATGCGCGAACAATTACTCGACCTCGAGGCCCGCTGCGAAGGGCTCGGGAGGCGTCTTTGACGTCGCCACCCAGACCGCACGCCTGACCGAGCTCGAGGAACAATCCGCCAGGGCGGATTTTTGGGAGCGGCCCGAAGCGGCGCAGACCACGCTGCGCGAACAGGACCGGATCCGCGCGCAGCTTGCCGGTTACGACAAGCTGCGCAAAGCGATCGAGGAAGCGCGACTTTTCTTCACGATGGCCGAAGAGGAGGGCGCCGAGGAGTCCGAAGCGGCTCATGAAACCGCCCGATCATTGACCTCGGCGCGCGCCGAGCTGGAGCGTCAGGAACTCCAGGTGATGCTCGGTGGCGAATACGATCGCCTGGGCGCGATCGTGACAATTCATCCGGGAGCCGGCGGCACCGAAGCGCAGGACTGGGCCGAGATGCTGCTGCGGTTGTATCTCCGCTGGGCCGAGCGGCACGGCTTCAAGAGCGAAATCGCCGACCTGCAACCGGGCGACGGCGCTGGTATCAAGAATGCGACCTTCGAGGTCGAGGGTGATTACGCCTACGGCTACCTTAAGGCTGAAGCGGGGATCCATCGGCTGGTGCGCATCTCGCCGTTCGACGCCAATGCCCGTCGTCATACCTCGTTCGCGTCGGTGTTCGTCTTTCCGGCGATCGACGACAAGGTCGAGGTGGTGATCAATCCGGCGGACCTGCGGATCGATACGTTTCGCGCGTCAGGGGCGGGCGGTCAGCACGTCAACAAAACCGATTCGGCGGTGCGTTTCACGCATCTCCCGACCGGTATCGTGGTGACCTGTCAGAACGAACGCTCGCAGCACAAGAATCGGGCGATGGCGATGAAGATTCTGCGGGCGCGGCTGTTCGAGCTCGAGCAGCGCAAAAAACGCGAGGAACTGGAAAAGTTCAGCAAGGAAAAAAAGGATATCGCCTGGGGCAGTCAGATCCGCTCCTACGTCCTGCATCCCTACCAGATGGTCAAGGACCATCGCACCGGTGTCGAAGTCGGCAACACCGCGGCGGTGCTGGATGGCGATATCGACCAGTTCATCGAGGCTTACCTGATGGGCGTGCGGCGCCGCGACGCGGAAGCCGCGACCGCCTGAACTGCGCGCGCGGCGTATCGCGACTCGACGCGAGGTCTCGCGGGCACGGAACAAATTTCTGCGCCGCAGGCGGCGCAAGCCTTCCGCCGCGCCGACTGATTCGATAAAGCTCTCGGCAGAGGAACGCGCTTATGATACGGGCGGGAGCAGGCTATTCGGTTTCGCACAATCCGCGCACGGCCGCGCTCGAAGCGGTTGAGGCGGCGCTGCGTCAGGCGGGCCTGCGGCGTGCCGACGCGGTGCTGTGCTTCGCCACCAGTCGCCACGGCGGCGCCTATCCGCAGTTGTTGCGCACGGTGGGCGAAGCGGCTGGCACCGAGAACGTCGCGGGATGCAGCACTATCGGCGTAATCGCCAATGGCCGCGAGATCGAAAACGGCCACGGCCTCGCGGCCCTGGTGATCGGTGGCGGGCTCGCGATGTCGCGCTTCTTCGTACCGCAGCTCCGCAATCGCGCCGCCGATGCCGCCCGGGAACTGGCCGCGGCGGTGAAACCGCGGCTCGGCGATAACAATCTGTTATGTCTTTTTGCCGATTCGTATAATCTCGAGCCGGCGGCGTTCGTCGAAACGCTCAGTCGCGAGCTGCCCGGTGTGACGATAGTCGGCGGCGGCGCCACCGAGGACGGCTCAACCGGCGAGACCTTTCAGTTCTGCGGCGATGTCGTCAGTTCCAATGCGATCTCGGGAATGCTGTTCGCCGGTGAAATCGAAGTGCGCGAGGGCGCCGCACAGGCGTGCGCTCCGCTCGGCCGCCTGCATGAGGTCACGAGCGTTCGCGACAACGTCATTCTGCAACTGGATGGGCGGCGGGCCTTCGACGTGTTTGCCGAGGTGGCGGGACCGCTGGCCGGCGATTTTACGCGCGCCGCTGCGTTTGTTTTTCTCGGCGTCCCGCTGAGCGGAACGAATGCCGAACGACTCGAGCGCGGCCAGTTTTTTGTCCGCAATCTGCTCGGCGTCAGCGAAGAACATGGGGCGATTGCCGTGGCCCATCGGCCGCGCGTCGGCGATCGCGTCGGTTTCGTCCTGCGCGACGCCGAACGCTCGCGCGGCGAACTCAAGAACATGCTCGAGACCACCGCTGCCCAACTGCCCAATCCGAGCTTCGGACTTTACTTCAATTGCGTGTCGCGCGGCGTCAATCTCTACAAGGTGCCGGATCATGACGCCGCCTATATCGGGCGCTATCTGGGCGCGACGCCGGTCGTCGGCTTCTTCACCGGCTTCGAGATCGGCACGCTGGCGGGGCATCTGAGCCCCCTGCAATATACTGGAGTCCTGACCATCACCGGCGCCAGGGAGACCTGATTGGCGCGGGAACCGTCCCCGCCGTCGAGGCTTCCGCGGCCGCCGGCGTCCGATCCCAGGGTGTACTTTGCCGCCGAGCGGACCTACCTGGCCTGGATACGCACCGGCCTCGCGCTCATGGGTTTCGGCTTTGTCGTCGCGCGCTTCGGCCTTTTTCTCGAAGAGCTCGCCACTACGCAGCCTGGCTTCAAACTCCGATCCTCCGCGTTCTCACTGGCTGTGGGCACCGGACTGATTCTGATTGGAGTTGCGGTAAATGTCGGTTCGAGCGTGAGCTATTATCGCCTGATCGACCGTCTGAACCGCGACGAAGCGAACCTCGGGCAGCATTCGCGCACGGCGCTGCTGACGGCCGCCTCGCTGGCGCTGGTCGGTATCGCGATGGCGGCCTATCTGACGCTGGTGCGTTGAGAAACCGCGGGCGGCATCCGATGGCTGCGGGCGCCGGCGAGTGGGCTTTGGCGCCGGCGGCGATTAAAATTGCATACTTGCAGCGGCGCGATCGTTAATGGTAGCTCAAAGCCAGACGGCGTCGGGCGTTGCCTGGGTAACGAAGGAGATCCAACCTTGGATTTTGGCTTTTCTGAAGAACAAGAGATGCTTCGTGATGCGGCGAAGCGCTTTTTAGCGGACAACTGCTCCACCAAGTTCGTCCGCCAGATGATGGCGGACGCGACGGCGCACGATCCAGCCTTCTGGCAGAAACTCGTGCAGCAGGGATGGCCGGGGCTCCTGATACCCGAACAGTACGGCGGCGCTCACGGAACCTTTCTGGATATGACGGTGATCGTCGAAGAACTGGGCAAGGCGCTGGCGCCCGGACCATTCTTCGCGGCGGCCCTGATGGGCGTACCTGCGCTCCTCGAAGGCGGATCGGATGCCCTCAAGAAGGAATTTTTGCCGAAGATCGCCGAGGGTAAGTTTATTCCGACCGTCGCGATTGCCGAGGCGTCGGGGCGTTTCGATGCCGGTGGGATCGAGCTCAAGGCCGCCAAAAAAGGTTCCGGCTATACGCTGAACGGCGAGAAATTCTTCGTGCCGGACGCGCACGTAGCCGATGCGATTATCGTCGCCGCGCGCACCGGTGGCGCCGGTGAAAATGGCATCACTCTGTTGTGCGTGCCGTCCAATGCGCCCGGCCTGTCGATCACTCAGCTCAAAACGGTCGATATGACGCGGCGGATGTGCCACCTGAAGCTCGACAATGTTGCGGCCGATACGGTGATCGGCACTCCCGACAATGGCTGGGCGGTATTGCGCCGGGTACTTGATGTCGCGACGTCAGCGCTCTCGACCGAGATGGTCGGGACGGCGCAGAAGTCGCTCGATATCGCGGTCGACTATGCCAAGACGCGCGTTCAGTTCGGCAAGCCGATCGGCTCATTCCAGGCGGTCAAGCATAAGTGCGTCGATATGATGGTCGCCGTCGAAAATGCCCGCTCGCTGGCCTACTACGCGGCATGGACCGTGGATGAACGGGTGCCCGAGGCGCAGAGCGCCGTGCCGATGGCCAAGGCGTATGCCTCGGATATGGCGAAGAACGTGACTTCGGAATCGATCCAGGTGCACGGCGGTATCGGTTTTACCTGGGAGCACGACTGCCACCTGTACCATCGGCGGGCGCTCGCGGGGGAGGCTAATCTCGGCAACGCGCCGATCCATCGGGAGACCGTCGCGCGCGTCCTGCTGAGCTAGATAAAGAGTTGGCCTGAGAGGCGAAGGGGCGCGACCATCGGGTCGCGCCCCTGCGGTTTATTCGCGGCCGCGCCGCTTTAGCGCATGATCATCTGCAGACCGCCGGGGCTGCCATATTTCGCGCCGTTCAGAAATTCCTTCGGCACATTGACATCGATGTACGGATTGCGCTTCCACGGATTACCGAAGCCGCACCATACGGTTTCGTGCGAGTTCTGGAAATCCATGGCCATCGAAGCGACGCCCTTCCACATATGCCCCATGTTCGGAACGTCGCCGGCGCCGTTGTAATAGGAAATCGACTTCCAGAATTTCCTGTTGGCGTCGAACAAATCGACCCAGTCACCGCCCCAGTGCTCCTTATCGGCGTAGATGATGCGCGCCGAGTAGCAATAACCCGAGGATTCGCTCGGGATGCGATGGACGTCGATTACGGCCATCGGCCGCGCTTCCCACTTGCCCCACGAGGGCTTGGGAAAGCCGAGCGGCATCAGGTAGCCGTCCGGGAAAATCGCGCCGTCCTGGTTGAAGTGCGCGAGCGTCAGGATGTTGCGATCGCCCAGATAGTCGGCGGTGAAGATTGAAGTGGTGCCGTTGAACCCGTTGCCCTTGGCGTCGTCGTAGGCCCAATCGAAGCCGAACACCGGCGAGCATCGTGCCGTGCTGGCCAGGCGCAGCGAACGGCGGAGAGCCGGGACGAACACAAACGTATCGGGATACGGATGCGCCTCCTGGTCAATGAAGTAGAGGCTCAAGGACGCGGTGTAGCGCGCCTGCTCGGGGCTCTCCTGCATACCCCACTCGGTGTACCAGGTGCCGGGAGCGTAATCGAGACTCTCCGGCGGGATGCCGGGATCGCTCACGTAGTCGCTGTAGCTGACGCGATAGACCACGTCGAAGGTTGACTGATTGATATTGCCGAAACGGTCCACCGACCACACGGAACCGTAGTTCTCAGGCGCATTGACATACAATTGCGGGCCCGCCGGCCAATACACATTGGCCATCGCCTTCCACCCTTTGTAGGGATCCGTCGGATGGGGAAACGGTGTGCCGCCATGATAGTTGTGCAGCACATAGTGTCCGTTGGGTAACACTTCGACCGACACCTGACCGGCGTACTTCTCCGTGCGCTCGACCCAGCTCTTGAGCAGGAAGTCGTTAACCACCGGTCCGACGTCCATCTCGACGTCCTGCGGCATCTTCCAGTAGTACTGGCCCTGGAAGAGCTTGACCATGCCGAACGGCAGGAAGTTCTTGTACTGCTGCCAGTTGGCCATCGTGATCTTGGTGCCGATCGGTAGCTGACCTTGGTTGGCGGAGTCCTTGACCCATTGGTCAAACTCGCTACGGTCGGTCGACACCTGCGACCAGCCCAGCGACGGCAGCACCATCAAAGCGAGCGCTGCCGCCAGGAAACGCACCCATCCTTTCATGATGTTCCCCTCGGCCCTGCCGGCGCCGAGAGGCGCCGGGTTATCGCGAGAGCGGCCCCCCGTTCTCACGAAAAGTTAACGAACAATTACGACTTGTCATCTCGAAAATTTTAGTTGTCAAGGGACTTTTTCGTTGAAAAAAAACGGGACGCGGTGGCCGCGTCCCGTTGCTTCAGGCGCTGTCCCGGCTCGCCCGGGGCGAGCCCGTTGAAGAGCGACTAGCGCATGATCATCTGCAAACCGCCCGGGCTGCCGTACTTCACGCCGTCGAAGAATTCCTTCGGCGCGTTGGCATCGAGATACGGCTTCTGCTTGGCATCGTTGCCGAATCCGCACCATACGGTTTCGTGCATGTTCTGGAAATCCATCGCCATCGAGGCAACGCCATCCCACATGTCGCCGTAACCGGGCACGTTACCGGCATCATTGTAATAGGCAATCGACTTCCACAGCTTCCGGTTGGAATCGTAGAGGTCAACCCAGTTGCCGTTCCAATGCTCGCGATCCGCATAGATGATGCGGCTCGAATAGCAGTATCCGGCGCTTTCGCTCGGAATCCGATGAATATCGGCCACGGCGTGCAGCCGAGCTTCCCACTTGCCCCACGAGGGCTTGGGGAACCCGAGCGGCATCAGGTAACCGTCCGGAAAGACCGCGCCTTCCTGGTTGAAGTGTGAAAGCGTCAGGATCTTGCGATCGCCGAGGAAGTCGGCGGTGTAGATTGACGTGCTGCCATTGAAGCCGTTGGTCTTGGCGTCGTCGTAGGTCCAGTCAAAACCGAAGACCGGCGAGCATCGCGCCGTGCTCGACAGACGCAGCGAACGCCGCAGAGCCGGGACGAAGACGTAAGTATCGGCGAACGGATGGGCTTCCTGATCGATGTAGAAGAGGCTCAGCGAAGCGGTGTAGCGCGCCTGCTCCGGCTGCTCTTCCATACCCCACTCGGTGTACCAGGTGCCGGGGGCATAGTTCAGGTCGTGCGGGACATTGGCATCGGTAACGTACGAGCTCCAGCGGTACACGATATCGAGCGTGGTACGGTTGACGTTGCCGTAGCGGTCGACGGCCCACACGGAACCGACGTTATTCGGCGTGTTGACGTAGATCGCCGGAACGAAGGCCCAGAATGCGTTGGCCATCACCTTCCAGCCCTTGTTGGGTTCCTGCGGATTCGGGAAGGGCGTGCCGCCATGATAGTTGTGCATCACGTAGTGGCCGTTGGGCAGCACTTCGACCGTGGTCTGCGGACCATATTTTTCGGTCGCATCTTTCCAGGTCGCCGGCAGGAAGTTGTTGATGGTCGGGCCGACATCGAGCTCGACATCCTGCGGCATCTTCCAGAAGTAGGTCCCCTCAAACAGCTTCTGCATGCCCAGCGGCAGGAAATTCTTGTACTGCTGCCAGTTGGACATCGTGATCTTGGTGCCGACCGGCAGGTCGCCCTGGTTGGCCGTATCCTTGATCCATTGATCCATTTCGCTGCGGTCGGTCGATTGCGACCATCCGAGCGAGGGCAGCAAGGCGATTATGACCCCTGCTGCCAGTAAGCGACTGAAGACTTTCAACATCGGTCCCCTGCTCCTCATGGCCGGGCTTCGCGAGGAAGCCGGCAAGTCGTTTCAACACCCCGAAGTAACCAACGTTCCATTAAGAGCGCTTTACCTTTCCTTCGATTATTCTTCGATAAGGCTCCTCCTCGCGTCGTTGAAATAGCCAAAGATTGGCCAAAAAACAAACCCAAAATTCTTAACTTGTAACAGTTGAACGATGGCAAAGGTTCCCGACGCTCCTGACCTTCCAAACCGCGCCTGATTGGCTTCTGGCGTCAGGCCGAAGCCAGAGCGGATGCGGCAAAAAAAGGGCGGGACGCTTGCAAGCGTTCCGCCCGCAGCCGGCATCGGTCGCCCGATGCCTTAAGTTCTGCCCACTATTGCATGATCATCTGCAGACCGCCGGGACTCCCGTATTTGTTGCCGTCGAAGTATTCGCGCGGCACATTGGTGTCGAGATAGGGTTTGACTTTCCCCGGGTTGCCGAAACCGGACCAGACGGTTTCGTGGGAATTCTGGAAATCCATCGCCATCGAGGCGACGCCGTCCCACATATCACCGTAACCGGGCACCGGACCGGCATCGTTGTAGTAGGCAATCGACTTCCATAGCTTGTGGTTCGAGTCATACAGATCGACCCAGTCGCCGTTCCAGTGTTCTTTGTCGGCGTAGATGATCCGGCTCGAGTAGCAATAGCCGGCCGCCTCACTGGGGATACGATGGATATCGGCGATCGCCATATCGCGCAGTTCCCATTTACCCCACGAAGGTTTGGGGAAGCCGAGCGGCATCAGGTAGCCGTTGGGAAAGATCGCGCCTTCCTGATCGAAGTGCGCCAGGGTCAGGATCTTGCGATCGCCCAGATAGTCCGCCGTGTAGGTTGAGGTGCTGCCGTTGAAGCCGTTGGTCTTGGCATCGTCATAGGTCCAGT
>Ga0070741_10003279_pt1 | contig 40621 bp, 54 predicted proteins | sample Coa_R1_4_FD_66440 | JGI IMG/M metagenome (GOLD analysis project Ga0070741, IMG submission 66440) | Surface soil microbial communities from Centralia Pennsylvania, which are recovering from an underground coalmine fire - Coalmine... | ecosystem: Environmental > Terrestrial > Soil > Unclassified ...
TCTACCTGAAGCGCGAGGACCTGCTGCACACCGGCGCGCACAAGATCAACAACTGCATCGGACAGGCACTGCTGGTCGAGCGCATGGGCAAGCACCGTGTCATCGCCGAAACAGGTGCCGGGCAACATGGCGTGGCGACCGCAACCGTGTGCGCGCTGTTCGGTTTTGAATGCGTCGTTTACATGGGCACGGAGGACATGCGTCGCCAGGAGCTCAACGTATTCCGCATGCGGCTCCTGGGAGCCGAAGTGCGCGGTGTCGAAGCCGGATCTCGAACTTTGAAGGACGCGATCAGCGAGGCAATGCGCGATTGGGTCACAAACGTTCGCACCACCCACTATCTGTTGGGCAGTGTTTTGGGCGCGCATCCGTATCCCACGATGGTGCGCGATTTTCATTCCGTGATCGGGCGCGAGGCGCGCGCACAGATTCTGAAGTCGGAAGGCAGGCTACCCACGGCGATCATCGCCTGCGTGGGTGGCGGGTCCAACGCGATCGGCATCTTCCACGAGTTTCTGAAAGACAAGAAGGTGCGGCTGATCGGGGTGGAGGCAGGAGGACGCGGCGAACTGCTGGGCGAACATGCGGCGCGTTTTCACGGCGGGCGTCCGGGCGTTCTGCAGGGGACGTATTCTTACGTCCTACAGGACGACGCGGGGCAGATCGCCACGACGCACTCGGTGTCGGCGGGGCTCGATTACCCGTCGATCGGGCCGGAACACGCGTGGCTGAAGGACACAAGCCGGGCCGAGTACGTGTCTGCGTCGGACCAGGAAGCGCTTGCAGCATGCACGATGCTGGCGCAGACCGAAGGGATCATTCCGGCACTCGAGTCAGCGCACGCGGTCGCCGAATGTGTGAAACGCGCACCGAAGATGAAAAAGTCCGAAATCCTCGTCATCAATGTTTCGGGCCGGGGAGACAAGGACATGGGAATCTTGAGAGAGAGCCTACAGCTTTCCCAGTGATCGAACGAGATCCTCAACGATTTGAGCAGCTGATCAATCCAATGCCTCTCGACTTTCAACAGCATCCCACGCTTGTCGCCTATGTCACCAGTGGCGATCCTGATCTGGCGACCACCCGCGAGATCGTGCTGGCGGCCATCGATGCGGGCGCCGGGATCATTGAGCTGGGGGTACCGTTCAGCGACCCGGTTGCTGATGGGCCCGTAATTCAGCGGGCGAGCGAACGGGCCCTGCGCAATGGCACGACCCTCGAGGACGTTCTCAAACTCGCGGCCGAGGTGCGGCGCCGCTCGCAAGTCGGGCTCATCATCTTCTCTTATTTCAATCCCATTCTACGAATGGGCGTGAAGCGGTTCTGCAATGAGGCCGAAGAAGCCGGCGTGGATGGTGCGCTGGTCACCGACCTTCCCGTCGAAGAAGCGAGCGAATATCTCTCCGAAATGCGAATGCGGCGTCTGGCCACGGTTTTTCTTGCTGCGCCGACGAGTACGGACCAACGTCTGCGCACCATTGCGAAAGCATCCAGCGGGTTTGTGTATGCGGTCTCGCGAACCGGAGTAACAGGCGCGCAGCGGGAATTGGCCGAAGATGCCCGCCGGCTGGTTACGCGGATACGAAAATTCACTAAGCTCCCGATTGCGGTGGGCTTTGGAATTTCCAATGCCGAACAGTTCGCCGCGGTAGGAAAGTACGCCGAGGGTGCCGTGATCGGCAGTGCCATCGTCCATACGATCGAGAAGAATCCCGGACGCGAACCCGAAGCTGTGGCAGAATTCATTAGAGCAGTTGTCGGTCGTCGGTCGTCAGAAGCTGCCAGCAATCGCTGAGCTGACAGCAATCTTCGCGCGCGCAACGTCGAACGTGAACGTCCTTGCGGGTTCGTCAACCAGCGACCGCCAACGACTCTCAGCCAAGAACAATGGATATCGCAGATTGGCGCCGGAAAATCGACGAGATCGATCAGAAGCTGGTTGAGCTGATCAGCCAGCGTGCCAAAGCTGCGCATGAAATCGGGAAACTGAAGCGCGGAAGTGGGTTGCCGATTTACGAGCCGGACCGCGAAACGGCCGTCATCCAGCACGTCACCGGGTTGAATGCCGGACCGCTGGCCAACGGTGATCTCAAGCGGATCTACGAGCGCATCATGGATGTCATGCGCCAGATCCAGGTCGAGGAAATCGCTCCGGAATCGCTTTCCAGCGATGGCCACGGCGCGGTTCCCGGGGACACGGAGATCGATACCGAGGTGAATGATTAGCCTGCGATTCCCGACGGCCTTGCGAAAGAGGGCTTTTGAGTAGCACGCTGAGGACTTCTGAATGATTGTAGCGATGCAAGAGAGAGCGAGCGAAGAGCAGATCCAGCAGGTGATTGATCACTTGATGCGATTGGGCTTTTCCGTCCACCGCACGACGGGAGTGCGGCAGAGCATTCTGGCGGCAGTCGGAGCACGCATTGATTTCGACACGCGAAACCTGGAAGTGCTGCCTGGAGTGCAAGAGGTGCACCGCATCAGCGCCCCTTACAAGCTGGTGGGTCGCTCCTTCCGCCCAGAAGGCACCATCATCGCATTCAAGAACGGCCTCAGCATTGGGAAAGAAGAAGTCGTCGTCATGGCTGGACCTTGCTCGGTGGAATCCCGCGAACAGCTGTTTACGGTGGCAGAGCTCATCGCCAAAGCCGGCGCGCGTGTGTTGCGAGGTGGAGCGTTCAAGCCGCGCAGTTCGCCGTATTCGTTCCAGGGAATGGGAGTCGACGGGCTCAAGCTGCTGCGCGAGGCGGGTGACAAGTTCAACCTGCTGGTGATCAGCGAGGTCATGGAAATTTCGCAGATCGAAGTCATGCTCCCATACGTCGATATTCTGCAGATCGGCGCGCGCAACATGCAGAATTTCAACTTGCTGCGCGAATTGGGCAAAGTTAAAAAACCGGTCTTGCTGAAAAGGGGCATTGCCGCCACTCTCGAGGAACTGCTCCTTTCGGCGGAATACATCATGGCCGGTGGAAACTACGACGTCATCCTTTGTGAACGTGGCATCCGGACCTTCGAGACCTATACCCGCAACACCATGGATATCTCGGCCATTCCCATCGTAAAAAAGCTGTCACATCTTCCGATGACGGCAGATCCGTCGCATGGCACCGGCCGGCGTGACAAGGTGGCTCCCATGGCGCGAGCGTCTGTAGCCGCGGGCGCGGATGCCTTGCTCATCGAGGTTCACCACGATCCCGATAAAGCGCTGTCGGATGGCGCGCAGAGCTTGTTTCCCGAGCAGTTCACGCAACTGATGGACCAATTACGGCTAATTGCTCCGGCCGTAGGGCGCAGACTGGCGTAGTGTGGCAAATCACAAGGTCCTGTTCCTCCAGGCTGCACCGAATTCTGTGCTAGCATCCGATATATCCTGAGTACGCCTGAGCTGACGATGGGACTTCCCCAAACAGCCTTCGGTGGTTGGCCAAAGTCCACCTGGCAGAGTTATGCCCTGGCACTTCTTTCGGCCGCGGCCATGCTCTGGTTTCGTTATCTGCTCGATCCCTGGCTCGGCTACTCATTGCCGCTCACGTTACTGGTGACGGCGGTGGTCTTTTCCGCGTGGTATTGCGGAGTCGGGCCGGCAGTGCTTACAACCGCACTGACATTGTTCGGCGGAATCTACTGGTTCATGCCGCATGGCGGAGATCACGGCCCAAGCGCTCCACTCTTTGGCTCAGTCGCGGTGTATTTGCTGGTGAGCGGATTCATCATTGCTTTTGCAGAAACGGCGCGCCGAAATGTGGCGAAGCTTCACCAAGCCAATCAGGCGCAGCAGGCTGCCGAGTCTAAGCTCAAACAGGCGCTAACAAGCATGCGCGATTCGCGCGACGACCTGGAATCGCAAGTTCAATTGCGCACCGTCGCGCTGCAGCAGCTTTCCGCGAGCTTGTTGAAGCTCCAGGACGAAGAGCGGCGGCGTATTGCGCGCGAACTGCACGACAGCACTGGGCAGACTCTCACCGCGCTGAAACTGAATCTCGCAGTGTTGCGCCGGGAGAAGGAGTTGACGGGGAGTGTGCCCGAAGACGTCATCAATGACGTTGAGCAGCTCGCCGATCAGGCATTGAAAGAAGTGCGCACCACATCCTATCTGCTTCACCCTCCGTTGCTGGACGAGGCGGGATTCTCCTCGGCGGCACGGTGGTTTGTGGATGGGTTCTCGGCACGAAGCAACATCCGCGTGAATCTCCAGATACCAGACGATTTGGAACGGCTGCCGGCGGCGACCGAGTTAGCGCTGTTTCGCACCATGCAAGAAGGGCTCAACAACATTCACCGCTACTCGGGCAGTTCCAGCGCGGACGTCATCCTGGAATTGAAGGGTGTCTCGCTAGAACTGACGATCAGGGATTATGGCCGTGGAATTCCGCCCGACGTGGTTGAGTCAGTGTATTCCGGCCGTTCGGATCTGGGCGTGGGCCTTGCCGGCATGCGCGAGCGCGTGAACGAGTTGGGCGGGCAATTCTCGATCGGTTGCGACAATGGGACTTGGATCAAGGTCATTCTGCCTATTCCTGCCGAGTCAAAGCGCAATGACGACTGGCGCCTCGGTGCAGTTTCCTAGCGTCAGCGGCGCAACGAGCGTAATCGGCGCTTCCTCCCCTTCTGGCGCGCTTCGCACGGTTTTCGGCGTGAAACACTTTCCAACGCATCGTGGCAAAGCGTAATCTGAACGCGCCATGAAGAACTTCAATGAGCTGACCGAGCGCGAGATTCTGGCGTTGGCCATTTCCCTGGAAGAAGAAGATGAGCGTGTATACGCCGATTTTGCCGACGGTTTGAGCAAGGACTATCCCGCGACCGGCGCTATCTTCGAAGCAATGCGGGGAGAAGAATCCACTCACCGCCGCCGTCTAATCGAGCTTTATCAGCAAAAATTTGGGGACCACATACCTCTGGTCCGCCGGCAGGACGTGCGGGGATTCGTGCAGCGCCGGCCTGTGTGGCTGATCCGCCCGCTCGGGCTCGACACTGTGCGCAAACACGCCAGCGCGATGGAAGTCGAAACCCGTCAGTTTTATGAACGCGCAGCCGCTCGCACTCAGGATGCCAACATCCGGCAGCTACTTGACGATCTGGCACAAGAAGAGCGGTCCCATGAAGACCGGGCGCAGGAGTTAACCGAAGAGAAGTTGCGCACCGATGTGAAAGAAGATGAGGAGAGGGCGCGGCGCCGCCTGTTCGTATTGCAGATCGTGCAGCCTGGGTTGGCGGGGCTGATGGACGGATCCGTTTCTACGCTGGCGCCTGTTTTTGCGGCGGCATTTGCGACGAAGAATACCTGGGACGCGTTTCTGGTGGGCATGGCCGCATCACTTGGGGCCGGGATAAGCATGGGGTTCGCCGAGGCGCTCTCCGACGATGGCAGTCTTACGGGTCGAGGCCATCCCTGGGTGCGCGGCCTGGTGTGCGGGGCGATGACCACAGCAGGCGGGATCGGCCACACTCTGCCGTTCCTGATCCCGGATTTCAGGGTCGCCACACTGATTGCCGTCGTCGTGGTGCTCATCGAACTTGGCGTGATTACCTGGGTGCGGCACCGCTACATGGAAACGCCAACTGTGTCGGCAGCGTTGCAGGTCGTGCTGGGTGGCGTCTTGGTGTTTGCCGCGGGGATCCTGATTGGCAGTTCGTAGTTAAGCTGGCTCAGGCAGGTTATAACGGTCGCAGATCCGGTTCACCCGATCCCAGGTCGTGGTGATCTCCGCACTATCACCCAATATGAGTTTCGCCAGGTCGCGAATCATTTCTTCTGCCTGGTCCAAAGTTGCGAGCAGCAGGGGGAGGTCATCTCTCATGCCGTCATTCTCGCCAGCTTACCTGCCCAAAACAATACCCTTGATACCTGATTACTAAGGGACTAAGGGTTTGTCCCTAAACGTGACAAAACCTACTTACCTCGACTAACTACTTACCTCGGCATTTTTAGTGAAACTGCGAACACTCGCCGTGGTCACGGTTCTGCATCGGGCAAGTTGACGAACTCGGTTTTCACATTTCCGTCCGGCGAAATGGTGTGCATGGCAAAGCCCAGGTGTCCGCCCCATGGCAACCAACTTGTCGCCGGAGCCACGTGCCAGGTAATGCCTTCACCCCCGAACACGCGCGGGTTATGCCAGTGTCCTACCAGCATGTGCCTGATGCCGAGTTTGTGCAGAACCTCGATTTCGCGCCCGCGGTACGGATCGTTGATCACCCAATAAGGATGTTGCGGGTCGGGGAAATCGCCATCGCGGAGACCCGGGACATGCTGAATTCCAATCACGACCCGGTTCTTGCTTTGCGGGTGGCGCGCCTCATCGTTGAGCCAGTCAAGCATCTTGCCGGATTCTTTCTCGGTGGCAGTGGACATTGGCGGTGGCGATTTCGCATTGTATTGGTCGAAGTTTCCGAGCAGTTCGGAGTCGATCACGATGAAGTCGACGTTTTTTATGCTGAATCGGAAATAGTCCTTCCCGAACGCCTGACGATACTGCTGAACGTCGTCGGCGTGCACATCGTGATTTCCGGGAGCGTAGTAGACGGGGGCATGCAACCATTTCAGGATTCCGCGCGCTGTATCCCAGTCCTGGGGATGCTTCTCGCCAACGTCGCCGCTGACGATCACAGCATCGGGATGCCGCTCGTTGATCATGTCCACGGTTTTGCGGAGATTGTCCACCGCATGAGGCGCGCGTTTCTCGCCAATATGTATGTCGCTGATCTGGGCAATGTTGAGCTGCGCCCATACAACATTGGTTGCGGCTGCGGCGAAGAGCAGGGGAGCTAGTAGTCTTGCAAGTTTCATCCTTGACTAGAAGCAGAGTAACAGCCATAGGTTGTTCCGCAACTGAGTTATGGGGAAACTCTCGCCGGAGTTCTTCCGGCTCCAGGGTGATGCAAAAGCGTCGTGAGGACGTTCCCAACAAACACAAGCCAACGCGGATAACGTGAAAAGCCTTGCTGGGCAAGGGATCTGAACAACTGCGGCAACTCGCACGCACATCCAAATTGGCCATCCGGGCCAGTAACAGCGGCCGAATTCTATGCTGAGGTATCGCCGGCCGTGCACCCTCCAAAGTTGTTTCCGATCGTTGTAGTCACGCTGTTGTTTGTCGCTCTCTTGGGCTGCGGTACTTCCACTCAGCACGGCGGTTCTTCTCCGGGCGGCGGGAGCGGAGGTGGAAACGGTGGGAATGGAGGGGGAACGGGAACTCCTGCGACCGACCAGCAACTCACCACGGTCGACTACGCTACGCACCTGACTACTCCGTGGTCACTGGCGTTTGCGCCCGATGGCCGCCTATTTTTCACCGAGCAGCCTGGACGTTTGCGCGTCATAGAGAACGGAACAGTGGTCGCCGCGCCTGTCCTCGACCTCACGTCACAAACCGCCGGTGGTGAGGGCGGGACCACCGGGATGGACCTCGATCCCGGATTCGCCAACAACAACCGGCTCTATCTTCATTTCTGCATTCAGAGCCCTGCTCATTGCCAGGTCGTTCGCGTCATTGTGACTGGCAATATGGGAACGATCGACAAGGTTCTGCTGGACTATCCGGTGTCGACCGGTCAGTTCGACCATACAGGAGGCAGGCTCAAGGTCGGTCCCGATAACTTACTGTACCTGAGCACCGGCGACCACACCGACGCTCAATCGGCGCAAGATCCTGCGTCGTGGAATGGCAAGATCCTTCGCATGAACCTTGATGGCACGCCCGCTGCCGGCAATCCAATTCCCCAGAACCCTTACGTTTATTCCTTGGGTCATCGCGATCCACAAGGCCTGGCCTGGGACAGTTCGGGACAACTTTACGAAACCGAGCACGGCCCCACATCGAATGACGAGGTCAACATCATCCGTTCCGGTGGCAATTATGGCTGGCCCAACTGCGTCGGGATCTGTAATAACTCCGCCTACATTGATCCAGTGAAACTGTTCTCGCCGGAGACGGTGCCACCTTCAGGCGCGATGTTCTACCACGGCTCGACGATACCGGGCTGGGACGGGACTATGCTGTTCGCAGTGCTCGGGCTTAATGGAAATACCAATGCACATCATGTGCACCAGCTCAAATTCGACAAACCCGGTGGCACAAATATCGTATTCGAGCAGATCCTTTGGGCGAACAAGTTTGGGCGCATCCGCGATGTCGCCGAAGGACCCGACGGATTCCTCTATTTCTCGACCAGTAACATGGGAGGAAGCCAGAGCGCCCAGGCGGGACCCAACGACGACCGCATTATCCAGGTGCATCCGTAAGCGGCACTCACGTTCAGTCCTGTTGGAGGACGGGCATAAATCGGCCCACCGCAGGCCGACGTCGATTAGGCACTAGGTACGCGGTACTAGCCACCGGTTGTTTCTGCTACCATCGCTCCAAGATGGCGGCGCGCAGAGTTGCAGAGCAATCCAAGCACAAGAAACCCTACGCTTCGCATGATGGCCGAAGTCGAGCCGAGCTGGTGATCATCACCGGCATGAGCGGCTCGGGCAAGGCGTCCGCGCTCAAGGCGTTTGAAGACCTGGGTTATTACTGTGTAGATAACCTTCCGGTCGAGCTGATCCCACGATTCGCCGAACTGGCCGTCCAATCCGGCGAAATCCAGCGGACTGCGCTGGTGGTGGACGTGCGCGAGGGTACGAAGCTGGATCAATTGCCCGCCATCCTCAAGGGAGTCAAGCGCCTGATTCCCACCAAGGTGGTGTTTTTGGAGGCAAGCGACGCCGCGCTAGTTCGCCGCTTCAGCGAGACACGGAGGCCGCATCCTCTGGGGACGAACGCTCCGGTGAAAGCGTCTCTGCAAGCCGAGCGGCGGCATTTGAAGCCGATTCGCGCTATTGCCGACGTCGTGATTGACACCTCGAAGTTCAACGTGCACGAGCTTCGGGCGCACGTCACCGATCAGTTCAAGCAGCACTCCTCGGATAAGAACATCCTGGTGTCCTGCGTCAGCTTTGGGTTCAAACATGGGGTACCGGAAGATGCGGACCTGGTGTTTGACGTCAGGTTTCTGCCGAATCCGCACTTTGTCCCAGAGTTTCGCCCGCTTACTGGCCGTCACCCTCGGGTCGCGAAGTACATCCGCTCCTTTCCTCAGACGGAGGAATTCATTCATCGCATCTCCGAACTGCTCGTGTACTTGCTGCCTCACTACATTCATGAAGGAAAGAGCTATCTGACCATCGGCTTGGGATGTACGGGCGGCCAGCACCGCTCGGTCATGATTGCCGAAGAGGTGTCCAAGGCGATGCGCAAGGCAGGGTATCGAGTCAAAGTGGTGCACCGGGATAGTCCGAAGTAGTTTCGAGTTTCCAGTTGCGAGTGGCGAGAAGAACGAGTACCGAGTAGTGGCCCCTTTCGGTACGCATTACGCGGTACTCTGTACTTCTTCTGCAGCATCCAAAGCGGCGTGAACCCACGATGTACACTGCCCCGGTCTTCAAAGTTCCTGTAAAATAGAGGCTTGCGTTCTTCCTCCCGCATTCCGACGCACGCCCGGCGCGCTCTTTGCCGGGATTCCATTCTCAAGGATGCGCCATGCGGCAGCTAAGGCGGTTGCTGCGGTACGTGGTCCCGTACTGGTGGCAGGTTGTGCTGTCGGTCATCTTGATGTCGTTGGTCGGCGCGCTGGATGCGTTTCGACTTCTGCTGATCGGCCCGGTAATTGACCGGGTTCTAAATCCCGCATCACAGTCGCACGACATTCAACTTTTCAAAGTTCCGGGAACGCAGCACACGGTCTACCTCCAGCAAATCGTACCCTCGCACTTTCAAAATGCGTGGACGATTGTCGCGTTCGCGCTGGTTGCCGCGACGATCCTGAAAGGCATATTCGATTACATCGGCACGTACCTGGTGAACTACGGCGGGTTCGGTATGATCACCGACCTGCGCAACGACTTGTACAACGTCATTCTGCGGCGCTCTGCAGCGTTCTTTCAGAAGCATTCGACCGGTACGCTGATCTCGGCAATTGTCAATGACATTGAGCGGGTGCAGTTCGCCATGTCGACAGTCCTGGCCGAGTTCCTGCAGCAGTTGTTTACGTTTATTTTCACCGCCGCCGTAGTGGTTGTCCTTGGGCGGAAGCTGTCGTGGTTGCTGCTGTTGTTCGTGCCATTCATCATCTATTCCGCGGGCAAGATTGGCCGCCGTGTCCGGCACACTACCCGTCGTGGTCAGGACAAACTGGCCGATATCCAGAATATTCTGCACGAGACCATAACGGGGAATCGGATCGTAAAGGCGTTCAGCATGGAGGCCTGGGAGATTTCGCGATTCCGCATGGCGGCGCGCAAGCTTTTCCATGCAAACCTGCGATCGGTGGCCGCCTCGGCAATCAGCTCCCCCATGATGGACATCTTTGGCGCGATCGCTATCGCCCTGCTTCTCTTGCTGGGACGCAACCAGATCGCCCATCACTTCTTTACCACCGGCACCTATCTTGCATTCGTCTTTGCAGTATTCAAGCTGTACGACCCAGTGCGCAAATTCGCGCTGTTCAATAACAACTTCCAGCAGGCATTGGGGGCGTCCTCCGAGATTTTCCGGTTCATGGACGTCGAGGACGAAGTTCGGGAAAAACCGGATGCCAAGCCGCTGCCGAAATTCGCCAAGAGCATCCGCTTTGAACGAGTTTCGTTTTCGTACGGCGACAATGGGGAAGAGTCGCGCGAAATCCTCTCCGGTATCGAGCTGGAAGTGAAAGCGGGCGAGGTACTCGCGGTGGTGGGATCGAGCGGTGCAGGGAAGAGCACGCTGGTTCACCTGATCCCGCGATTCTTCGACGTTACGGGCGGGCGGTTGCTGGTTGACGACCAGGATGTCCGTGATGTGACCCTGGCTTCCCTGCGTGGACAGATCGGGATCGTCACGCAGGAGACTGTTCTGTTCAACGACACGGTGCGTAACAATATCGCCTATGGGCAGCCACATGTTTCCGACAAGGATGTGGAATCGGCCGCGCGTATGGCGCTGGCGCACGATTTCATCTCGACGATGCCGGCCGGGTATGACACGGTGATTGGCGAGCGCGGCGTGCGTTTGTCGGGCGGGGAGCGCCAGCGAATCGCGATTGCGCGTGCCATTCTGAAAAATGCACCCATCCTGATTTTGGATGAGGCGACTTCCGCCCTGGACAGCGAATCGGAGGCGCTGGTGCAATCGGCGCTGCACAACTTGATGACTGGGCGAACGGTGGTTGTTATCGCGCACCGGCTATCGACGGTGCGGAGGGCCGACCGGATTGTCGTCCTCGAGGGCGGCACGATCAGTGACATCGGCGCGCACGAAGACCTGATGAAAAAGTTGGGCACGTATCGTCGGCTGTACGATCTGCAATTCGTCGATGTGGATGCGCCCAAAGTTGGAGTGGCGGAGTAAGGAGATCGGATGATTGGAGCTACGGGCGTCTCGCCCGTAGGAATGGGTGTACGGGCGAGAAGGCCCGGGACAGCCTGTACGGGCGAGGACGCCCGTAGCTCCACCTCTGGGGATGTTGTTGGAAACGTCAACGGCTACGGGCTATAGGAATCGGTGTACTGGCGAGGACACCCGGGAGAGCCTGTACGGGCGAGGACGCCCGTAGCTCCACCTCTGGGGATGTTGTTGGAAACGTCAACGGCTACGGGCTATAGGAATCGGTGTACGGGCGAGGACGCCCGGGAGAGCCTGTACGGGCGAGGACGCCCGTAGCTCCACCTCTGGGGATGTTGTTGGAAACGTCAGCGGCTACGGGCTATAGGAATCGGTGTACGGGCGAGGACGCCTGGGAGAGCCTGTACGGGCGAGGACGCCCGGGAGAGCCTGTACGGGCGAGGACGCCCGGGAGAGCCTGTACGGGCGAGGACGCCCGTACCTCCACTAAAAGGGGGAAGGTCAACGGCCGCTTGCTAATTGCTAATTGCTAATAGCTAATTGCTTATATGGCTCTTCGTTCCATGACCGGATTCGCGCAGGTGAAAGGCCAGGTTGGAACCAGCCTGGCGTTTTCGCTATCGCTGAAGTCTGTCAACCACCGGTTTCTCGATGTGCACTTTCGCATGCCGTCGGGGAGCGATGGCCTGGAGATGAAGTTGCGGCGGATTTTCAAGGAAAGAATTGCGCGAGGACACGTTGAGCTGACGCTCAGCCTCGAGCGCGCCGACGGCAACGGCTTCGCGCTGAATCAGGACCTGGTGGGCGGATATGTCAAGGCGTTCCGCGCTGCGGCCGAGCAGTTTGGCGTATCCGGTGAGCCCGATTTAAACGCCATTCTCCGCATTCCGGGTGCAATGGATTCGGCCACCCTTCCCGAGAATACCGAGGTCGAATCGGCTGTGTTGGCCAAGGTCGAGGAACTGCTCAAGAAACTGAATGAAATGCGCGAAGAGGAAGGGCGCGGCATCGAACGTGAACTGCGGGAACGCATGGCGCGCATCGATCGGGCGCGCCAAGGGGTAGGAGGACATCGATCCGCGGTCCTGCAGAGCTACGTCGAAAAGCTGAAAGCGCGGATGCAGGAACTGGTCGGATCCCAGGTGGATAGCGACCGTCTCGTTCAGGAAGCGGCCTTACTGGTCGACCGCAGCGATATCCAGGAAGAGCTTGTCCGGCTCGAAACGCATGTGCAGCATTTTCTCGGGATGCTCGGCCAGCAGGGAGAGATCGGGAAGAAACTCGATTTCCTGCTGCAGGAGATGAATCGCGAAGCTAATACGCTGATGTCGAAAACCTCAGGGCTGGCGGGGGAAGCGTTGAAGATCACCGAGATGGGGCTGGTTATCAAGTCGGAAATCGAGAAAGCGCGCGAGCAGGTGCAGAACGTCGAATGAGTACCGTGTACATCATTTCGGCGCCCTCCGGATCGGGGAAATCAACCCTGGTGAATGAGCTTCGTAAAATCGTGCCGAATCTCGAGTTTTCGATTTCATACACGACGCGTCCGCCTCGGGGCAGCGAACAAAACGGCAGAGAATACTTTTTTGTGCCGCGCGAACAATTCGAGCAGATGGTGCGGGATCGGGAATTTCTCGAACATGCCGAGGTTTTTGGTAACTGCTATGGAACGGCGCGGCGTTTCCTGCAGGAGGCGCAGGCTAAGGGAAACGACTTACTTCTCGATATCGATGTCCAGGGAGCGGAACAGATCAAGCAGGCCATTCCCGATGCGGTAAGTATTTTCATTCTGCCGCCCGACCGCAAGACATTGGAGTGGCGCCTGCGAAATCGCAGCTTGGACGCGGAGAATGTCATCCAGCGCCGGTTGGTCACGGCCGGCCGGGAGATTGAGAAATACGACAAATACGACTATATTTTGGTAAACGACCGCCTGGAGGATTCCGTCGAAGCCTTGAAAGCGATAGTGCTGGCGGAACGTTCGCGACGCTCGGGATGTGTGACCTCGGCCAATGAATCCAAGAATCAGCAGATCGCGGAGCAGTGCCGGCTGGGGAATGTTCGCGAGCGAGTGCAACCGATCATCGCTTCCTTCGTAACCACGTCCGTTCCTGGCGGCGGATGAGTCCGTCAATGCGGCCTGAACCGCAAAGCAGTCGTTCAGGGGAGTGAACACCATGAAGTTGATCGATGGGTTCGACAGCAATTACCGCTACATTCTGGTGGCAGCGCGTCGTGCACGCCAGTTGCAGGGTGGAGCCCCACCCGTGATCGAAACACATTCCCGCAAGCCCTGCCGCATTGCCCAGGACGAGATCCGCGCGGGCAAAGTGAAATGGGTCATCCCGGAAACCCCGAAGTCGGCCGCGGAACAGGCTTCTGACATGATGGAAAAGGCGATGGCCAAAGAGTCCTAGCGACTCGGACTCTACTGGCGGCCCGGCTGGCGCGATTGCCGCTTTCTGAGCGTAAATCGAAAGCCGGGAGCCGAACATCTAATCGCCATCGGACCTTTCACCATGAAGCTTGCGCTCGGCGTCAGCGGCGGAATTGCGGCGTACAAAGCGGCGGAGATCGTACGCCTGCTGCAGGACCGCGGTATTCGCGTGCAGGTCGTCATGACCCGTGCCGCGCAGGAATTCATCCGGCCCCTCACCTTTGCCGCACTTTCCGGCGAGAAAGTCATCACGGAGATGTTCTCCGCCGGAAGCGAGCAGCCCAACATCGATTCCGCTGTCGAACACATTGCGGTGGCGCAGTCCATCGATGCTCTGCTGGTTGCGCCAGCCACGGCCGACATTATCGGCAAGTTCGCCCAAGGCATCGCGACGGATTTCCTGACTACCCTCTATCTCGCGACAACCGCGCCGGTGATTGTCGCTCCGGCTATGAACGTCAACATGTGGAACCACGAAGCGACCCAGGCGAACATCGCGACATTGAAGGGACGCGGCGTGCGCATCGTGGAGCCCGACAGCGGATATCTGGCGTGCGGGATGGTGGGCGCGGGACGGCTCGCGGCCAACGAATCCATTGTTGCAGCAGTGCTCGAGACATTGGGCGTGTCGCATGACCTCGCGGGGGAGACAATTCTGATCACTGCCGGCCCGACCCGGGAGAAAATTGATCCTGTGCGGTACCTCACGAATCGTTCCAGCGGCCGCATGGGATATGCCCTGGCGGAAGCGGCGCTGCGGCGAGGCGCGCGCGTGCTGCTGGTCAGCGGTCCGACATCGTTGACTCCGCCGGGAGCAGCTGAAGTCACAAAAGTAGAATCGGCCGAGGAGATGCGCCAGGCCGTCCTGAAGCTGTTGCCGGAGTGTACGGTTGTCATCAAGACCGCCGCGGTTTCCGATTACCGGCCGAAGTCTACAGCGCCGCAGAAGATCAAGCGCACAGGTCCGATGAATCTTGAACTTGACCCGACCGCCGATATTCTGGCGGAATTGTCGCGCCGCAAACAATCGCAGATCATCGTGGGATTCGCTGCTGAGACCGAGAATGCCCTTGAAAACGCGCGCAAGAAATTGAAGACGAAGTCGCTCGACGGTATCGTGGTGAACGACGTGTCACGCGAGGGCGTGGGCTTCGATTCCGATCGCAATGCTGTCACGATCATTACTCACGACGAAGTTGTCGAAGTTCCCGAGACCACGAAGTGGGACGTGGCGCAGCGCGTGCTCGACTCGGTGGTGAAGCTTCGTAAGCACCGCGCGGTGAAAGCCTGATGGGGCGTGTGCTCGATCCGCAAATCAAGCGTGCCGTCGCCGATCGCATCCGCTATTACAACGAGCTTGGGATCTACGATTTCTACAGGCGCGAGACATCCGCGAACCTAGACGCAAGCCTTACCCCGCCGTCGTCCAGCGAAATCCAGCCAGAAGAGCGAGAAGAAATGACTCGAACCAAGCGTGTCGAGGCACGCGCGTCCTCGCCAAGTGCGGCCGTGGAGCTACGGGCGTCCTCGCCCGTAGATGCCGATCCGGTAAAAGGCCTGAAATTAATTCGCGAAGACCTCGGCGACTGCACGCGCTGCAAGCTCCACAAGCAGGGCCGTAAGCAGATCGTCTTCGGCGTGGGCAATCCTCGTGCGGACCTGATGTTCGTCGGCGAGGGCCCGGGCGCAGATGAAGACGAGCAGGGCGAACCGTTCGTGGGACGCGCGGGACAACTTCTCAACAACATGATCAAGGCGATGGGCATTCAGCGCGAGGACGTCTACATAGCCAATATCGTGAAATGCCGCCCCCCGGGGAACCGCACTCCGGAACGCGACGAATGCGAAACCTGCTCGCCGTTTCTACTGCGCCAAATTGAGGTAGTGAATCCCAAGGTGATCGTGGCCCTTGGGGCGGTCGCAGCCAAGACGCTGCTCGCTATCAATGCGCCGATGTCAGACCTCCGCGGACACTGGTACGACTTTCGCGGACACAAGCTGGCGGTCACTTACCATCCGGCCTTTTTGCTGCGCGATCCGCGACAGAAAAAGGAAGCCTGGAAGGACTTGCAGATGGTGATGAAAGAGCTAGGCCTGAAGGCGCCGGCGAAAGAGTAAGAGTCAGCAGTCAGCACTCAGCAATCAGCAATCAGCAATCAGCACGCAGCAATCAGCACTTAGCACTCAGCAGTTAGCACTCAGCACCGAAATCCATGTGATCGAGTTTCGTGAGAGCAGAAAGTTGAGGGGCAGGCAAGGGACAGGCAAGAGCAACACGAGGGCCTACCCAGCAGGGCAGTTGAGCCTCAAAGCCCAAAGGCATAGGTCTCTCGCTCAGGATGAGATTCTGAATGGTATGCTTGATTTCGCATGCGGAAGGTATTCCATTTCGATTCTTCGCCCGATCCTTACGTCGCGGATGCGGCGGTGCTGTGCTGTTTCGATCACCGAATCAATCTAGCTGTCCGCAAGTTCCTGCAGAAGAGTTCGGTGGTCCGTCCTGACATGATTATTGTTGCCGGAGGAGCGAAGACCCTGGCGTCTCCCCGCAATGATTTTGAGCGGGATTTCATCCTCGAGCAGATTCGCCTTTCGATAAAGTTGCACGCGTGCAAGCGCGTGATTCTTATGAGCCACTCCGATTGCGCGACCTACGGCGGATTGGCGCATTTCCAGAACGACCGCGAAGCCGAAGCCCGGCACCATATGGAAGAATTGAAGCGCGCCGCCGACGTGGTGGACGCCAACTTCCCTGGCATGCAGGTCGAGACTTACTTTGTCAGATACGACGGCGTGTGGCAGGCGAAATCCGAAGCCAAGCCAGAGCCCTTCTCGGTAGCGTAATCCGGGATGGCCAAGACTCTCTACATGGTAGTGGAACACTTCCGGGATAAAGATCCTGTCCCGGTGTATCGCCGGTTCCGAGATCGCGGTCGAATGGCCCCGGCCGGTCTGACTTACGTCTCTAGTTGGGTGGACTCGAAACTCGAACGTTGCTACCAGTTGATGGAAACCGACGATCGCGGCCTGCTCGATCAATGGATCGCAAACTGGAAGGACCTCGTCGAATTCGAGGTCTATCCAGTCATGACTTCTGCCGAAGCGGCCGACAAGATCTCACCGCGCCTTTGACGACGAGGCGGTCACTCTCACCTAGTCCGACCAAGAATGTTCCTGATCTGCTCGACATGATTTGCGTCGTGTCCGGCCATATGGGCAGCTAAATCTCTGACTGTGATTCGCCCGCGCTCGGCATGTATGCCGTAACATTCCCACTGCTCCGGGGAGAGTTGCCCGAGGAACTGCAAATTGGCCTGGCGCAGCAGGCGAAACAACTCCAGCGATTCCTCGGGTGAGCGGGATGCGTAGTCACCCAGCCGGGACCACAAGTCCTGATCAAAGCCCGGCAGTTCGATGCCGTTGTGCTCGACCATCTGGCGGTAGCGCCATGCTGTCGCAATCTCATCTTCGGCCAAATGCGCGAGGATCTCGCCAACAGACCATTTACCCGGGGCAGGCGGGCGCGTCACTTGATCGGCCGATGCTCCCGCAATTAACTGTCGCAAGATCGTCGGCGTTTCCTTCTGCAAAGCCAAAGGGCCCTTTCCTTCGGCGTAATTGCGCACACGGGCGAGGTATTCGGCGGTGTCGGCCATGCGATTTGTCCGCCGTCACTATACCTGATGAGGCACGTTGCGCGCGGAATGAAGGCCGATGATGTATGATGACGCGCTTCATCCATTCTGCTATGTCATTTCCGGAAACCTCAGCGCCGCTCCCCGCGCGTAGAAAATCCCGCTGGGGATGTCTCGGGTGTCTATGGCAGGTCACTCTGGCCCTGCTCTTCGGCTGCGTTGTGATGCTCGCGGTCAGCTGGCTGTTATACCCGTGGGCGTTTTACATGGGGGGAAGCTTCCATTTCCTGCCGTACTGGCAAGGCTGGGCGAAGATGCACGCCAAGAGCGGCGATTACGCTTTGATGGTGCGCTTGGTACCCACTTCGCGCGGGAGCAGAATGTACGCCGGGTCACACGTGACCGGAAATGCCTGGCTGTGCACTCCGCGCGGCGAGCTCTTTCGCATGCACCTGGGCGGCGGCATGAGACCGTATCTCAAGCGCTCTAGCGATGGCGAGGCGATCCATCTGTATATGTATAACTGGCCGTGGTATGCACCGTTCACGGGCGACCATCGTCCTGGTCTCGACTTCCGTGGACGCTGGCATAATCCCAACCTGGTTGGAGACGACCACGGCAGCATCTCGAATGAGTTCAATGCCGACGCCAGCGTCTATCGCGGAGGCGACCGGAGCCGCCCCTACTCGACAGAGACTGTGCCCGTCACGTTCGTCCCCGGAACATATTCGGACTTCCAGTCAGCTTGCGCCAGCCTCCGCCGCTGAACCGGGCGTGTCAATCGCAATGCCTCATTTCTTCACATACGGTCGGAACGTCACGGCCAAACCTGCGCCCGCGCCGGATCCCGGTGCCCGACGCCTCATCCTGTCGCCCGAAGCCCGACGCCCGCAGCCCGTTACGAGCTATGCCCCTGACACTTCATCACGCCTAAATACGCGGTCCAGGGACCAACGGTTTCGCGGTATTGGTGGGCCAGGATGCGCGAGATCTGGTGAATGTGGGTGAGGTCGTGGGCGACCCAGGTGGCGAGCAGTTGCGACATGGTCACGGGGCCAAGTGATGGATGCATGCCGCGCCGTTCCATGTCCTCGGGACGCACATTCAGCGCACGCAACTTTTCGAGGTTTTCGGCGCGAACGCGTGCGAACTCATCGAGCAGTTGCGCCAGCGACCTGCCTCGGAGTTCGCGCTCGTGGCCGCGGCGGTCGAATGGCTCAAAGGCGCGTGTCTCGCCGAAGTCGAGGATCATTTTCACACGCGGGACCCAGTCCGCGCGTTCCCCGTGGATCAGATGACCGACGACTTCGGTCGCATTGAACGTGTCTCCACCTTCGTTGCGCAGTGTCCAGATTTCCGGCAGGTCGCGGAGGAGAGCATTCAGGGTGGCAGGAGTGCGGGTCAGCAGGGCAACCGTATCCGACAAGTTATGTGCTGTCATGACGCTAATTCGATGAGCACAGGCGGGCGGGGACTCCGAATTTTGTCGCGAGCGGCAGCGTGGTGCTCCGGTTTGGCATCGTATAGGGCCGCATTTTGCCAGGAAGGGAGAAAGCAAACTTGTCTTCTTTGCGAAATCGTACTCGTGCGAGGCTCGGTGTTTTGGTGATGGCAGTTTGTTGCACCGCTGCACTCGGGCAGACCTCATCCCCAGGCTTCGACCAGCTGATGGCTGTTCTGCCGGAGGACTCGGCTGCAGCGATGAGATTCGACGCTATGCCCGAGGGCGGCACTCCGGGGAATAATAGCGATCATGGCAGCCTGATTGGCCGGAGTGTGCGCCGGGTTCTGCACGACCAGGGGCAGCTGTATACCGCTCCACTTAAGCCAAAGAATTACCCGTGGGATGCGCTGTTCCTGGGTGGAGCAGCCGCGCTGTTCGCCACCGACATGAAGATCGAGCGGCAGGTTCCCACTACGAATGTCAACCGCTGGCACACGCTGTCCGCCGTTGATATCGTGGGCACGAGTGTCACCTTGGGCAGCCTGTGGGCGTACGGCATTAAGACGCACAACGACCATGCCAAGGAAACAGGCGTCCTTGAACTGGAAGCGCTGTCGAATACGTTCCTGATCTACACGCCAATGCAACTAATCGCCGCCCGCCAGCGTCCCGACGAAGGGCGAGGCAGCGGCCGGTTCCTGGCCCACCACACTTTCAACACCTCGTTTCCCGCCGGACACCCGATGTTTACCTGGACCATGGCCTCGGTCGTGGCGCATGAGTATCCCAAGCCCTGGGTGCAGGTGTTGGCCTACGGTGCGGCGAGCTCGTTGTCAGTCGCGCGAATCATGGGGCGCAACCACTTTTCCTCCGACGTGTATGTCGGAACCATTCTCGGGTACCTGATCGGCACCCACGTGTTCCACGCGCATTGCATGCCGGGACTGAGCAAGTCGTGCCATCGGGACACCGCGTCCGGAGATTAACCTAAGCGCCGATTGCCATGGGCTCGGCGGGTTGCAGATTGGGTGAAGCTGGGATCTTTACCCCGAACATAAGCCAGAAACCGGTTGTTACCTCGGCAACAGCCATGGGCGCCCATCCATAAAGCAGCCTGCCAGAGTATTCCGGGAAGATCAGATTGCCGAAGCACATGATCGTCACGACCACGGACGCAAACACGCCAAATGCTGACAGGATCCTCGGAATATACCTCGACTTCAAGAACACGAAGAAGAACAGCAGGGAACCGATACTGAAGAATAGCGACCCAATGATTACGGTGGCGTTTCCGGCCTTACCTGCCAGATCTACCAAGGCGCGTGCCTGGTCGTCTCCGAAGACCCCTTGCGAGTATGAAGTGTAGAGACGCAGCTTCACAAAGCCCGCGGTGATTCCCACGCACCCGATCAGCGATTCTCCCACTCTCCAATACATCGCGAGTTGCGCCAGCAGCCTGTCGACCGGCCGGAGTGTTGCATACAGGGCGAAAGCCAGCAGCAAGGCGCTCATGGTCTCGATCAGTTCACTGGAGAGCGCAGCGCGGTACAGGTGTTCGGAGCCCACAACTCTCTTCGCAATTTCTGGGAAGGCTCCCGACCCGGCTATACGCGAGGTGGTGATTGCGCCGGCCAAGCCGGTGACGATCAGCCATAGGAATAGAAAGCCCGCCAGTCTCGCGTAAATGACTTGCGTTCTTTGCGTCGAACCGCCTTGCATTTCAATTTGTCTCATGTCATTGCTCCGCTACCGGAGTACAGTCTCCGGACTGGTCATCCGCGCGACTGGACTCATGATTCGAGCGCTCTCTGCACGCTCAGCCTGCTCCTTCCATCGTTGCTCGTTGACGCCAAATACGAGGAGCCAGAAAATCAGCGATATTGCCCCGAGCAGGCCGAAGGCTGCGATATAGGGGAACAGACGGTATCCGAGTGGCAGATACAGAAAGCTCAGCCAGCCCAAGCCTCCCAACACCGACAATGCGCCGAGGAACCACGGCAGAAAGCTGGACCTGAGGATGAGGTACCCCGTCAGCAGTGCGTAAAATCCAAAAAACACCAAGGCCATTGCCGCACCTCGATCATTGACCTTGAGGAGGAGAAGCGCGAGCGCCTGTAGCTGTTCGACGCTGAACGCGCTCAAGGAGTGCGTTCCTCCGAGTACGAACAAAGGAGTGATAAAAAACACGCGGCTAAAACTCTTGATGACGCAGCCTACGAATCCCAGGTACGCAGCCATCAAAGAGACGCTCCGTCCCGCCGGTTTAAGCAAGTCATAGAAGAGCGCCGTCATCACGATCTGGCATGCCATCTCGATGAGGTAGACTGCGAAACCCAACTGAAACAACCCCCGGTGCGTCAGGATGTTCGTGGCCGTAGCCGCGGCGTTGCCGTCCACGATCAGCCTGCCGCTCACGACACCCTCGGCGAACATTCCTGTCACGATCGTGGCGAGATAAAGCGCACCGGCAATCCTTGCCTTTCGACGGGGGGACACTTCCATGCCTTTAATCACTGCTGTGCTCATAAGTTTTTCCTAGCGCAGAAGAAAAATGGCAGGCAGGGCGGAGTTTCTCCCTGACTGCCCAGCGCATTATTTTTTCGTCTCGCTCTTTTGTTGCTGCATGAAGCCCGGCTCACTGGTCGGTGGGACGATGTTCTTCATCCGCATGTAGGTGATGAGGTTTCCATAATGCTCAACCGAGTGAATGTTATTGACGTTCAGCGCGCCCAGTTTCGGTACGTCGCCTCCCATCAGCTTCACCATTTGCGCAGCCGAGCCGTCCGTCATGCCGTCGTAAGCCTTGTCGCAGTAGGCGAACGCATCCTTGAGGGCAGCGATGATGTCGGCTTTGGAAGTCTTGGTCTTCTCTACCTTCGGCGCAGGACCTTCCTCGCCGAGCACGGCGGAACAAAAGTGATACTGCGAATCGGCGACATGTCCGAGGATCTGGCCGTAGCTGCGCACGGTATCAGCCGGCTTAAAGCTGTAGCTTTCCTCCGGCATTTTGTCGGCTGAGCGCAGCACGATCATCTTCACTCCTGCATAGATCTTGCGGGTATAGGCACTGAGCGGGTTGGCCTCGCTCTGTGAAATTTCAGAAGATTTTTTTGCGTCGGATTGGGCGAATGCCGCCGAACCGAGCACCATCAGGACAGACAGCAACCCTATATGAATTGATTTCATACTTAATCCTCCTTATACGAACGACTGAACAAGGGCCTGTGAACTAGATCGGTCCCCGATTTCGGCGGAGCCATACGGCTCCCGCCAGAAAAGCGGCGGCCAGCAGAAGGCCGATCAACAAACTTGGGCTCGCGAGAAATTCCACCGGAGTGATGTGCGCCATGGGGTTGGTTGGGAATACATTCGGCTGCGACATTGTGGTGTTGCTCGCACCCCCAATCAGCCGTGTAGCTACCATGGCAGCAAAATGAGCCGTGCGGAAGGCAATGCCTTCAATGCCGGCGATCGCAATCAGCGGTAAGGCGGCCCATAGAAATACCGCACGGCGCGCCCAGCCCGAGACCAGCAACAGCCAGCAATACACCGGCGCCGGCCACAGGGTGTGAGCCGTCAACAGGTGATACAGGAGCAGCAGCGACATTTGCACGAATGACAACTGGGACCAGAGATTGGAGACACTCAAGCCGTTGGCCAGCAGCACCACGCTGCTCACCAGCAGCATGAGGAACTGCATCGCGATCGCAATCGCAAAGGTGAGCAGCGGTACGACTACCAGCGGAATGCTTGCTTTGGCGAGCACCGTGGTGGTATCGGACACGGGAAGCGACTTCCAGAACAGGATGCTTCGATCGCGGCGCTCGCTGTGAAGAGCGTCAACACAATAGAAGACGCTGACGAGAATGGTCACAAGCATCATCAGGCCCGCCGCGATGTCATAGGGCACCGCAATCGCCTCGCGATAGTGGAGTGGATCGAGCGCCGACAAGCCGCGTACCTTGCCGGGGAGACGGAATGCGCTGATTATGAATCCGAACAAAAACGCGCAAGCTACTCCAATGGGGGCCAGGTAAACGAAGCGATTCTCCCAGAGCTCACGCCGCACGGACCAGTAAAACGGACGCGTCGACGTCATCGCCGCCGCGGTGACTGTCTGCTTATTCAACGATTCTGAAAAGGAATTGGATTGCGTGTTCATCTCGCCGCTCCTAGTGCGACTTCACCCTGTTGGCTCATGACCGCGACAAACAGGTCGGCAATGCTGGGCGTGCGTACTTCGCCAAATTTGGCAAGTTGCTTACGGTCGACACCGTCGAACAGCAGAATGCTCCGGCCAAATACCTGGCGTTCATAAACCGGCTTGAGTGCCCGGGCCACCTCGAGTTGCTCGGGATTGACAGTCACTTCTGCGTACCGGGCCTCAAATTCTTCCATGCTGCAACTGAGCACGATGCGGCCTCGATTGATGAACATGAGGTCGGTCAGCACGTGCTGCACTTCTTCCACCTGGTGGGTCGTCACCAGAATCGTTCGGCTGCCGTCGAAGTAGTCATTCAGCAGGGAGTCGTAAAACTGCTTGCGATAAAGAATGTCGAGTCCGAGAGTCGGCTCATCGAGCACGAGCAACCTGGCGTCGATGGCCATAACGATGGCCAAGTGGAGCTGCGCCACCATGCCTTTCGATAAGTGCCGGACTTTACTCGCCTGCCTGATTTCCGTCCTGGCGAGAAAAGATTCTGCCTTGGCGCGATCGAAGCGGGGATGCACGCCGGCAACGTAATCGAGAAGTTGCGAAACGCGAATCCAGCGTGGCAGTACGGCAACGTCGGCAATGAACGAGACGTCGCGCATCAGTTGATCGCGCTGTGTCCAGGGATCGCGGCCAAGGACGCTGAGCTGTCCTTGGTAGGGAATCAGTCCCAGGATTGCGTTGAGCGCGGTTGTCTTGCCGGCGCCGTTGGGTCCGATGAGTCCGAGTATGCGGCCCTCATCGACCCGCAAATCAATACCGTCCAGCGCGATCGTAGGTCCGAATGTTTTGCGGAGACCGCGTGCTTCTATGCACGGCATAGCGTCAGCGCTCCTCCTCTTTATCGTTATCTTTGTCTTTCGTTTTCCGGCCACTTGCGCCGTTGAGCAGCTCTTCCGCGGTGATCCCAAGCCGTTGAATGGTGGCGTGAATGCGCGGCCATTCTTCGTCCAGAAACTTCTGGCGCTCACCTTTTAAAAGCACATTGCGCGCGCCTGTCTTGACAAACATGCCCAGCCCCCGTCGGCTCTCGACCAGTTCCTCGTCGACCAGTTCCTGGTAGCCCTTCAGAACCGTGAGCGGGTTCACACGATAGTCGGCTGCGACCGTGCGCACCGAGGGCAGGGGATCGCCCTCCTTCAGTACGCCATCCAGGATCATCGCAACCACGCGATCGCGAAGCTGGCGGTAAATCGGCTGATTGTCGTTCCACTCACGGTCCATCCTGGTGTCCAGTTAGCCTTACGAGATGTTGAGCCAAGTATCCCAGATCGGCGGAGCCGATCTCATTTTCAGAAAACTCCTGCGGGCCCTGCCTGACGGTTTGCCGTAAGCTTTTGGCCAAGCGAAGCCGCCGGGTCGGCGCGCAAAAGGCGATTACCTCGTGCGCTGCAAGTCGAGATGGGCATGGACCGGCCTGTCGCCTGGCATGAGGTAGGTCCAATCCTCGGTGTGATGATTCGCGTCGATAATGTTGAAGACAGCATGTTCCATGTGGCCGAATTTCGTGCTGCCCGCGACGTCGAGGAAATCGAATTCTACTGTCTTGCCGTCCGGGGACGTTCTGGCCGCCATGCGCGGACGATTTCCCGCGTCGCAGTAGTGCGTCAGCAGCAAGCGATCGTTGTCGAGGTAGAACATGGTGACGGGATGATCGTACTTGGCCGGATCGTCGGCCTTCCCCGCTTCCGACATCTCGTGAACCAGCGCATTTCCCCTGGAAGTGACCCGCATGGTGACCTGGGTGGGAGCCTTGGTATCCCATTGTGGTTGCGGCGGATCAACGGTTACGCGGCCCTGCCAAGTGCCGGCCAGAGTTTTCATCTCGGTAAACGACTCCTGTGCCGGCGATGTCGCGCTTGGACCGTCGGACTTGTGCATATCCGATTGTGCGAAAACTACGGTCGACATCGAGATCACAACAGCAGCTAACAGCAAGCGATAAGACTTCATAGTGGAATCTCCTTAAATTCTTTTTGATCGCATGCCGCCAATTTCGCGGGTCAATGCGATGGGCAGTTCCGGGCAGGACTGCCTCGTACTAGTGTTATACTTAACTATAACACTAGGTAAGCTGTCAAGCGCTTTTTTGCTGGCTGCGGTTTTCGGGAGCTGCCGAGGCGTGTGCGAGGAGGTGGATTCCCACGTAAGTCCCTATGGCTTCAGCGATTAACAGGCCATAGGCTGTAAGAACAAATATCAGGCTCCAGGGACCTGGTGGTTGGGCATGAACGTGATCGGGTCCGCTGGCGACGAAGTGGTGATATAGGCCGAAAAGCAACGACGCGAACATGGAGGCCGCGAGGAGGATAAGGCCAGCGCGTTTTTTCGGGGTCCAAATGAGCACCATGCCGACCAATGGTGCAACCAAGATCACAAGCAGGACGAAGCTCAACTGAACAGGCGTGAGATCAACGTGCAGGATGCGGTGAGCACGCCCGTGCAGGATGTTCACCAGAAGGTGAGCGAGGACGATGACGGTCGCGGATCGGGCAGCTGCGTTCACCGGTGCTAATGCGGTTCTAGTCCCGAAGTCCCAATTCGTTCAACTTAAATTTCCAGCGGCATAGCTTCAGCCCGGTACGTAGCACGGGTGAAGCGAATTTTCTGACCGTAGTGGTGACAGGGCTGGAGACTCGCAGATTTCGAGAACCGTATCCACCCTGGTCACCCGCAGGACCTCCTGGACTGCATTCGTCGGGTCGAGCAACTGGAGATAGATTCCGGCAGCTTGCAGCGAGAGCAGGGCACCGACTCCGGCAGCATCGATGGCTTCCACCTCGGCGAGGTCCAGGATGACGCGGCTGGCATTCTGCCGGACGGCGGCACACAAGAGGGCAGCTTCGTGTCCGCGAACGATTCTGCCGGTGCAATGGAGAATAGCGGTAGTCCCGAACTTTTCGATCCTCACTTGAAGCACGATTAGATTCTCCTTATAAAAAAGATGCGTTCCAGGTTGCGGGTGCCGATCTTTTTTTGAGACTTAAGCCTTTGGTTCGGCGGTGTGAGAGGAGGCCCATCCTCCACACCGGGCGCGCATGGACTCGCGAAATTTCTCCCGCTCCTCGGGCGTCATCTTGTCCCAATGCTCCATCATGCGGCCGCGCCAGCGCCAATCAGGCCCGGGACGCCGGCCCCGGAACCCGCCAAACAGGATCTTGCTGAGCACCAGGATTCCGAGAGCCTGCCAATAGGTGATGACATGCCACCCAAAGAGGGCCGGTGTAAGCCAGTTCCAGAGCCGCATCACCACGTAAGTGAAGACGGCCAGGAACAGGATCACGAAGGGCAAAAACCGCAGTACACGTAAGAAACGATTTGTTCTCATGATTTGTGACCTATCGCCTTAAGAATTCTTCGTAGATGGCCCGGAGACGCTCGCGCAAATGCAGGACCGCATAGTGCTTTCGCGACAGCAGCGTCTTAACCGCCACCCCGGTTTGCTCGGAAATCTCCTTGAAGCTGTAGCCCATCAACTCGTGCGCGATAAATGCGTCCCGCTGCTCGCTGGGCAGCTCTTCGAGCGCGGCATCCAGTTGTTCGAGCAAGACGGCGCGGGCATAGGCCGCTTCCGGTCCGCCGTCGGGCGAGGGAAGTAGCTCGTCCAGCAGCATTGCTTCGCCATCTTCAGATATCGGCGGCGGCTCACTGCGCAGAGCCTCGCGTTTCTGTTTTCGAAACAGGTCCGTAATACGATTGCGCGCCACCCGGAATAGCCATGCCGTCACCTGCTCCACCGGCTTCATCATCCGGTAGGCTTCCACCAGTTCATAGAAGACCTCCTGGAGGATGTCCTCGGCATCGATGGGATTCGCGACCCGCCTGCGAATGAAGTTGCGCAGGCGCGACTGCTCACGCGAAACTGCTTCCGAGATCCGCTGGTCCTGATCTGCCATCGGCCACTGCTTTGTCAGCGCCTCGTCCATCTAGGATGTAGACGAGCAAGCGCGCACAATATTTTAGGAAAAACGAAGAAACACGTTGTTCTACCAGCATATAAACTCCACATGGTTGGCTTTGAGGTGAACGATGGCTTCAACACAAGCAGTCCCCAGTGCGCATTCCGTCCCTTCCTTTGCTGGGCTAGGCCGGAGAGCGGCGGCGTATGTAATCGATCTGCTCATAGCGCTATTGACCCTTTTGACGGTGAGTCTTGCGATGCGGGGACTACGGGAGCTCGGGGTGTGGGCCCTCCCCCAGGGCATGGAACCTGTTGTCATCTGGAATTCGCTGACGGGCCCCATGAAGCTAGCCATCATCGTGACGTTTATCATTTCGCTGGGACCAATTTACCTGGGTTTCTTTGAGGCGTCCGGCTGGCAGGCGAGTATCGGAAAGCGCATTTTCAATCTGTATGTCACCGATACTACTGGTTGCCGACTGAGTTTAGGGCGATCGCTTGGCCGGTCACTGGCTAAGATGGTGTTCAACCTCTTCTATCTTGCGCTACTCAGCGTGATCACGATTCTCGCTACGAACAAGAAACAAGCGCTGCACGATTTCGCAGCTAAGACCGTTGTGGTGCGTGGGCGTCCTGTCCCGGGTGGTTCGCTCGAGTCGTGGCGAATTGCGGCGGCGTTTGGAATTCCATTTGTCTGGACGTTAATCACGTTTCTGGCAGCCTTTCAATCGGTTGACTAGCGCCGAGTCGATCACCTCCGTTGAAACTGGACAGCGTTGGTATCTTGAAACTTTTGAGGTGGGGAAGCAGATTATGGTCGGGCTTGGCCCAGGTATCGTTCATCAGCCGGGCCTCGGATGCCGGCTTTCACTAGGCTGACGCGTTCCATCAGGCTTCCCGGCGGGACTGAGACCAGTTCAAAGCCGAAGTTCCGGTAAGTCTCTTCGTGAATCTTTTCGAAGCGCAGTGTTTCGGCAAAACTGATTCGGCGCGCCGCAGAAGGCTCGACGAAGCCAAGGTTGCGAACGAAGAAAACCCGGTTCTCGTAGATGTTTTCTTTCCTGATACGTTGCAGCTCGCCGGCAAGAACTGGTGAAACCGGGTACCCGAGGTAGACTGCCAGGGCCGCGGTGCACACAGCACAACGATCGTGAAACTGCACCTCATCGGGTTGATAAGACGCCCGCATCTGACGGTCCCTTTGCAGGTTGGCGACTACATCGATGAACGAGGGACGCGTCCATGGTTGAGCTGTTCCTTGGGCTTGTTGCGCGGCGATCACGTCAGTAGCTGCCTCCTCGACTACGCCGAAGCCGTCGAGTTCCAGCTGCCGGATGATGGCGGTCTTTCCCGCTCCCGGCGCACCGGTGATTACGAACCTTCTCATTAGTGAAGTGGTCTATGTTATCGCAGACACAAATCGGGGTGGCCCATGTAGCTTTGCGAAATGCAAAGTGGACCACCCCGCTTTTTCCGATACAGCCAGTCAGACTATTTACAGGTAATGCTCGGGTTATCTTTGGCTAGCTCCAGGCAGGCCTTACGCTGTTTTTCGCGTTTGGCAGCTTCGGCCGGCGTCAGCTTCGGAGTCGCATCATCGGAACTCGAAGCGGCCGCCGAGTCATTGTCGCTTTGGGCGGCGGGCTTGATGGTTGGGGTAGATTTCGCCGCCGTGGCCTGAACCGCGGGAACGGTTTCCGCCCCAGGCGAAGTAGCGACAGCCGCCTTTACCGACGCGGGCTGGGCAGAGGGAACAGGCGTCGTTTCCTGTGCCTTGATCGGACCGTGCGCCTGCCAATCGGCCACGATCGCGTTGCAGGCGTCCTTGGCAGCGTTCCCCACGGTGTGAGTCGCACTGGTCGTGATCACGTCGCCCATTTTGTTGGCGACCTGGACCTGACTGTTGCTGCGCAGCAAGCCGCGATTCTGCTTCGACTCGCGATTCATCATGACTATGTAGTCGGCGTTCGACTGGTTGATAGTGAGCATCACGCCGGTGCAGTTCTTCTGCAAGTCTTTAGTGACTTCCATGCTCTCGTCGTGCGCATCGATGGTGGATTTCGATCCCCAAGTGGCCCAGTGACGTCCACCGCCGGCGGCGCCGTTGGTGCTGACGTTTTCCGACCCTTTGCCTTGCACAAAGACGCGTGGCTTGTCTTGCGCATTGGCACACAAACCCACTGCAAAGATCAGCAACAGCCCAAAGTTCTTCATAATTTGCCTTGTAACAGGGTGATGTTGGAACAGCCTTTTACTTCGGACAATTATGAGTGGGCCGCCAAGACGGGGAAAGTGACGGGAGTCATGGACCCGAAGTTATCGTCGCGCCGACGGAAAACGATCCAGCTATACGGGGAGAAGAAACAGGAGGGGAAAAGACCGCCGTCCAATATTCGCAATCTGGCCATTCTTGGCGTTTGTTTCAGCCGCTGGAGCGTGTCAGATTCAGGGGATGAACACGGGCGTCGTCGTTTCGGTGGGAGGGGATGCCCAGCTACTCTTCCTTAGGGAAGCAGTCCTGCAAAAGGCGGGCTTTAGCGTCTTGTCTACCGCGGAGGTCGACACCGCCCTCTCGTATTTTGAAAATGGCGATTGCGGCGCCCTGTTGATGTGCTATTCCATGCCGTTGCAAGCGCGGCAACGACTCGCCCAGGGTTTCCGCGCTCTCTGCCCACGCGGGTGCATCATCGCCATCACGAACGCCCCGCAAGCTCGGCCGCCGGTTGATGCCGATGCCTTCATCTATGGAATCGAAGGCGCCGAAGCTCTCATCGACATCATTCGTTCGCACAAGGAAAAAGCGGCGTAGGGCGGGCACTCTGAAGCCTTGTTGAGTCCGGCCGCCTGTTCTTGCCCGGAGTGACCTATGCTACCGCGGTACGCTCGCGACTCAAGCCGTTAGCAAAATCGCGCAACCGCCGATTGAAATTTGACGCACCTTCCCAGAAGCAGGCGTGGCCGGTATCCGCGACCAAGTCGGTTTGTGCATGGGGCATCGCGGCTACGTGCTGATCCACGACCGCTACCTTGACGATTGTGTCGTGGATGGCGTGCGACAGCAGAACAGGTTTGCGAATGGTCCGTAGCAGATCGTCATTGTCGATCGCGCGGGAGAACAGCGCCTTCCGCACATGCACCGGAACGGAAATACCGTATCCCAGCATCAAGTAGAGAACTTCCGGGTCGGCCGGACGGGCGAAGAACATGCGGATCAATGCTTCCAGACCGCGGACGCTCTCTTCCGTGTCGGTGGAGAAGAACGCCGGAACCAGACTGGCAAATTCAGACGCGATCACCGACATCGCGGCTTCGCTGCCCAGCTTGCTGATGCCACCCACAAAGTGCATTCCGCCGATCTCGTCTTCGCCATAGTGACGGATGTAGTCGAGGATTACGAGAGGGCCATACGACCAGCCGCACAGGATGGGATGATCGAGCGACAGCGTTTTTATGACAGCATTGACATCGTCGGCCCACAGCTTCGAGTCGCCATAAGCACCAGTTGGTTTGTCGGACAGACCGTGGCCGCGCAGGTCCATCGCGACCAGGCGGAAATCCTTCGCCAGGTCCGAATTCATTTGGCGGCTCCAGCAGAGGCCGCACTGCGAAAAGCCGTGAATAAATAAGATCGGACGGCCTTTCGCATTACCCGTCTCACTTACGTGGATTTGGATTCCTCCGCCACCTTTGACCTTGTGCGTCGTCATACACACCTCCAGCGGCCGGTTGCACATGTTACTCCAGAGGCAGGATGACGACAAACGGCACGGTGGCGCCGAGGGTCAGCATTTTCGCGGGACGCTCGTTCGGATTCACAGCACCGGCGAAGGTGAACCGTATATCAGGCAGTGGCAGGGTCGCCCGCCGACGCGCATCACACAGAAGTGGCAGCACATCTGCACGGGGAAAGATAGGCGGGAGCAAGAAGTGCGTCAGGAGGCTGTAAATAGGTCTCGTTAGTCCACCTTTACACAGAACGCAAACTGGGCAAAGGTGTCCTCCACATGGACGTGGGCACCCGCCTGTGTGCACTTTGCCGAGAGGCCGACCTTAGCAAGAGTGCATGCGTTACCCGCGCCAGTGAAAAACAAAGAGAAATTCTTCGTTATGTAGCATCGGCGACAGACGCGGCTTTCAGACCGTTGCTAGCTTTTCACCTGCCTGCCCGTTGAGCACTCCGCTGAAGGCGAAAAGCTTGAAGCGCACTTTGTCTGACGATGTTGTTCCGTCATTGTGCCTTCCTCCCGCCTTGTCTCGAGGGCGCAGCAGCCACCTTCAAGCACAGGAGTTCAATCGTGAAACACTTCGTTAGCTTGCAGATTCCTATTGTCGTCCTTGTTCTGGCGGTGTTCGTCGCTGCGAACCATGCCCAAGCTCAGTCACAGCAAAGGCTGACGGTTGGTGCGGTTACCACAGCACAGGGTGTCGAGGTGCCTGCGGATTACGTCGCCGGTTTGCAGAGATTAGTGATTGAAGACTTAGGAAAACTTAAGAAGTTTGAAGTGGTGTCGCAGCAAGGTTCCGCCGATTCCACCAATGGTGATTTGCACCTGACGTGGACAATAACAAAATTTAATGCCGGAAGCCGTGCGAAAAGGTTGTTCTCGACCGGATTCGGCCGTGCTGCTGGCGTTGGCGCCACCAGAATGTCGGTGCGAGTACGGTTGGTAAACGGAAGTGACAGTCGAGCACTCCTCGACAAAGAAGTTGAGCGCTCGCAGAAGGGCAATAGCACCTTGAACCCGGCGGCATCGTTCGCTGGCTCCAAGTCCATCATCGGAATCGAATCCAAGGCAATCGTAAAGGAAATCGATTCCGCCACAAAGCATTGAAGGATTCAGACCATGAGATGCGAATCGAAATCTAGTTCTTACGGGAGGAACCCGGTGACGACGAAGGCGCGGTGGTTACTTTTGATATCGGTGGCTATTTCTGTTTGTGCTTACGGAGCCGAAAAGAAGGTCACATTGGAAGGGCAGTTGGTTTCTGCCAGCTGTTACCTTTCAGACGGCGCAACAGGCAACGACATGGGCGGCACGAAAGAATGTGGTTCCGGGTGTCTGCGACAAGGCAAGCCCGGCGGTCTGTTGACCAAGGAAAATTCTTTTTACATTCTCGACGGGCCGTCTTTGCGGCTTGCTCCTTACGTGGGGCAGGAGATCCGAGTTACCGGCGAGGAACATGGCAGAGACATTATTTCCATTCGCAGCGCATCGGTCAGGAAGGGCGGTGGCTGGGAATCCATCGATATCCAATACCATCCGGAAAAGTGAGTCATACTGCAAGTTGCCGGTAGGTCGCATGGGGGAACTGTCGGGGACTGTTGGGACAGACGGGATGTACCCCGATTTTTCGAGATGCTCAATGTTGGAAGAATGGCGAAAGTCCGTCTGTCCCCAGCTTCTTCGCAAGGTTTTCAACCCGGCTAGCCGAAGTACTTCTGCAAGGCTGTCCAATAGTTCTCTTTCCACCCGCTCGCCAGATGCTCAGCCAACTCTGGCGGGAAGCCCGTATGGTCAAAGATGACTCGGGTTCCCGAACCCTTTCCCACTAACTCAAAGTGGACAATTGAAAAGATACCTTCGGGCCAGGGCACGACTCGCCAGGCCTGGACGATTCGGGCGTCGGGCACCAACTCGAGGTTCCGTCCTATGATGTGACCGGCGAAGAGAGAAAATGTGCCGCCAACGGTGCGGTCGATCTCGGCGGCGCGCCCACCGGCAAACGCGGTGAACTGCTTGGCGTCGAGTAGCGCTTCGTAAATCCGATGGGGAGCGACCTTGAAGTCTTCCTCTTGATGGATGGCTCTGGTCGCAATGATTCGCTCGGCGTTTGCGGAGTCAGTGGCAGCGTCTTGTGCGGCCACCTGCATGCTTAAGAACGAGAACCCACACAACCCAGCGACGCTGCCGGAGATCATATGGCGTCGCGTAAGATTAGCCGAAGAAACTTGGGGCCGGTTGGCTTTCTCGATCATGAGCACCTCCAGGGCGCCCATCTTAACTCAGAACACGTTCCGTATCCCTCCTTTGCCGAAGACGCAAAGGTGGGCCACCCACCAAGGGACGGAATGTTCAACTAGTCCGCCTGCTACGCGAAGCCTTCTTCAGGACGCGGGTGTTCGAGATGAAGCGGATCGAGGTATCACAAAAAGGACAGGCAACTTCCCGAAGTTCGGTCACGCTGTCCTGCGCCTCGACCGACGACGAACGCAAGCAGCCGGGGCAGGTCACGACAAAGTACCCCGTATCGTTGACCGGAATCCATATCGGCGCCTGATCGGGCTTAGCAGCGTAAGGGCGCACTGGCCCGACATCGAGCAAGCTGCGGATTTTGGCAAAGAGTTCCTCGGGGCTGTACTGCCCCTTGAAAAAGAAGGCATCCGCGATCACTCCACCTAAGGCTCCGTTATACGCACCGCTGATGGCAATAACCGGGATGTGCGGAAAACGCTTCCGTACGACAGACAGAAACTCGAACCCGCTCATGTTGGGCATGCTCAAATCGGAGATGATGATGTCGGGGAGTGAACGCCGAAGTTGCACCAGACCGTCAAAGCCATCCACCGCCGAAACGACTTCGTACCCCTGCGTGGACAGCACCGCTTTCGCCGTTTCCCGGATTCCTTGCTCGTCATCCACCACTAATATTCGGTGATTAAACCCGCTCATATTGGCTGTCCCTGGGGGTTGCTGCTCTGGTGTCCCAAAGTATTTACTCTAGACCCGAATCGGCGATTGTTTCGTGGCAAAAATGGTTTGTCAACCATGTGACAACACGGGGATGTACTCTGATTCAGAGTGGAGTGATGCAGTGTTTGAAGTGTTACACAGTGGACTGTGGCGCAGGCGGGGTAGCCCGCGTCTTGCGCCATCCGGATGGTGTGGGCCGGCCTTCGCTCAGGCAGGCTCGATTACACAAAGACGGAATTAACCACAGAGGGCACAGAGGACACGGAGGAGTCTTGAGTAAGATGAAGGCTATCTCACCGTCGTTAGGTCAGAGAGCCAGTTTTCTACTACCGTAATTGGAGCTGTTCTTTCCTCGGGAGCGGTATTCACAAGGAACTTATTGCCAATGGGAGAAACATCGTAAGAGACGCTGTAGAACCCCGGGTTGGCGCGGAACAGAGGACGTGCCGATTGAAACTCGAATTTGCTGCCACGCGTGGAAACAGGAACAGCCATTACTGTATTGTCGGAAGCTAAATAGAACAGTTCGGCGCCGTTCCGACGCCAGCGCGGAGCGTGGCCACCGGCGTCTGAAATTTTCCACTTTCCTTGCAACGCGGCGCCACGCGTTTCTCCTGACACGATAGACGAGGAAAACGGAACAACGTAAACCTCATCTCGCCCGGATTCGTTTGAGGTGTAGGCGACCCAGCGGCCATCGGGCGAGAATTGTGCCTGTCCTTCGCGAGCGTCGCCCGCAAGTAACCTGAAGTGCCGACCTCCCCCGCTCATTGCATAAACCCATATTTCGCTTTTCGCTTTTCCGATCGTCAGGCCTCGACCGAATAGGAGGAACTGTTCGTCAGGAGAAATGTCGAGAGGCCAAATATCGCTTCCGATGTCCAGGACCAACCGTTCACGCTCAGCCCCGCGAGAATCAACCTCGTAAATGCTGTAGTGCTGCCGCTTCGAGGTGAACAGAATACGACTGCTGCGACGGAACCAAACTGGCGTGCCGCTATCGTATTTGCTGAAGGTAATTTGCATTCGCCCACCCCGAACGAGGTCGTAAACCCATAAGTTGCTGTATCCCCCGCCGGCGATTCCCACCACTAGCCGCTTTCCATCTCGCGAGATGCTAGGCTCCCATTGAAAAATCGGCTCGCCCAAAACCCCGGTCTGCTTTCCGGCTCGGTCGAACCATCGAAATTGCGTGCCGCGAACCCGATCGCCTAACTGATAGGCCATTAAGCCTTTTGAGGAAGCGTCAAAGACGGCTTTCCAGATTGTGGGGTCATACAAGACTTTTTCAAGCGTGGCATGCGGCTCGCCTCGCAACTCGGCGGTTTCTGGAGAAAACCTCTGCGCCATGAAAACGTCTTTCCTCAGGAAAAAAAGGTATCCCGAAGCGTATGTTGCGTCGGCATCCGTATGAACGATGAGCTTATTGGCTTCGCCGCGGTCGAGCGAACCAAGGTAAACAGCGTCATGCGTTGTTTCACTGAAGTGGTTAGCAGCCAGATAGATGAAGTGCTTGCCGTCCGGCAAGAACTTGGGCCATCGGTGGGTGGTTTGCGTGGACGCGTCCAGGACGGTTACAGGCTTCGGCTCGCCGCCCCGATCAGGTATGGCGTAAATGGCGCTGTGGGAGTTGGGTGCGAAGATAATGACACCCCGCGAGCTCCAGCTTCCGCCTCGCCCAAAAGGAGCATCGCAAAGGACGACGGGTGAGTTGCTTCCATCCAAACTAACTTTCTTCAGCTTGCCACCCGCAAAGAAACCAAGGGAGCGCCCGTCCGGCGACCAGAAAGGAAACGTGGCGCCGTCAGTTCCATCCACCGCTGTAGAGGTCAAGCTACCCAGAGGACGCACCCACACTTCAGTGTTACCGCGGGTACTAAGGGCCACAAAGGCGATCCTGGTGCCATCCGAACTCACGGCTACCGAGCCGCCCTCATCGCCGATGAGATTGAATGTCGTGCCCTCCGGCGGTAACAGAAACAACCGGCTGGATGGGGGTAAAGGCGCTCTATAAAACTGATACGCGACAATCCCAGCAATGGCTGCAATCACCAATCCGATCCCGATGAACCAGTGATATGCCCGGCTCCTGATTGCGTGGATCGGCTCCGTACGCTTGCCTTCAGTTTGTGCACTAGAGCTTTCGCCGATTTCCACGAAACCTGTGCCATCGGTCTGGCCCACAAACCGATACCCACGGCGGGGAAGGGTCTCAATAAACCGAGGCGAATCAGCGGAATCTCCGAGAGCGTCCCGAAGACGATTTACCGCGTTATTCAAACTGTGGTCGAAATCGACAAAAGTGTCACCAGGCCACAGCCGGTTGCGGATCTCTTCACGAGTGACCAACTCACCCGGCCGCTCCAGGAGCATGGTTAGGATTTGAAAAGGCTGGTCGTGCAGCTTGATTTTGATTCCGGACTTCCGCAGCTCTCCCGAACGCAGGTTTGCCTCAAAGATACCAAAGCGTATGACGCGCACCGGGGTCGAAGAAGAAGACATCGCCGCCCTGCCGATGGCGTCACAGTTTACCACCATCTCTGAGGGCTGACGTTTGAGACAAAACTGAATTTCCTTCCACACCAACACGTTACAGCAGGAGAAACATTGGACCCTAGCGGGATTGACTCCGCAATCGCCGCAATCAAAGATACGCCACCTCGTCGTGGGGGAAATGGCCCAAAGTGAACGAGCACCTTCCCCGGTACATGCACATTGCTTCTGCTTCGGGGAACTGGGGAGGTTCTATGCTGCGGTTGAAAACTATCCTGATCGGAAGCCTGCTCGTCCTCTGGCAGCTAGGTTGTGGCGGTTCGCCTCAAGGAGGACTTAACCCGGCACGATCGCCTTCCGCAAATGCCCAGGCCAACATTTCCATCTCGCCTGCATCCGCGACTCCGGGCAGCGCAGATCTCACCGTCACGATCACGGCACTTAAGACGTTTTCGTTCGGCGGCGGAGGTCCGTGGATCAATAAGGTACTGTGGTCGGCTAACGGCAGCGACACTGAGCTCTCTGCAACTCTCATCAGCAGTTCGCAGCTGACTGCGATCATTCCGGCAGCGCTATTAGCAAGTCCGGTCCAAGCCGGGTTGCGGGTCGAGGTCTGGGACCATATCGAGGGCACACTAGTCGCCAGGTCAAGCTCAGCGCCGTTTCAGGTGACAACAGCAACACCGTCTCCATCTATCTCTTCTATCTCCCCTGCGGTAGTGGCGGCTGGCAGCCCGGCTGTGACGATCACGATAGATGGGGCAAACTTTGGGCACTACGGGCATTTCATCTGGAGTACTGCGTTTTGGACGACAAACGGCAACCTGCATGACACGGGCACATGGTTGCAAACGACAATTGTGAACGATAGCCAATTGACTGCAGTCATCCCGGCAAATTTGTTGCAGAGCCCTACCTCGGTTCAAATTGTCGTGATGAACGGCGATGTCATGGGCATGTCTGACGGTTACTTCGGCTATCCGAGGTCAAACTCGGTCACCTTCACCGTCACTCCGTAGCTCAGACACTCAAGCGCGGTAGGCGGGTGGCCCAGACAAAACAGGGTCGTCTGGGGCACCCTGTTTATTGTCGGGACCACCCGCGCTATATGCAATCCGGTGACGCGGGGACTAGTCGATTGTCCGGAACAGTGGGCCTGGAGCAGTTTTCGGGCTTATGCGTATGGACAGGTTGGGGTAGTTCGCTTGAATGAGTGGCCAGCGGCTAAGATGACCATGCGCAAGCCGGCTGCTTACTGAGGGCGTTCCGGTTGAGCCGACGCGGGTATGCCAAGGTTCTCGTTAACCCACCTTTGCAAACTACGCAAAGGTGGGCCACCCCGGATTCTACTTCTTATCCTTGTTGGCCTTGAACTTCACGTGAACTGGAACTTTGGTAGGCACGTTCGCCTCAAAATCTACTTTCGACCCATCTTTCTTAGTGAAGCTGATTTCCGTTTCTTTCTTAATGACTTTGTGAGCGTCGAATTCTACTGTCTTTTTTGCCATTGAATCCACCCCTTTCAGTCGGACTAAAACCAATAAGCGAAGGTAAGGTCAAAGCTAGGTTGACGCGGATAGCGGAATGAGCAGAGGAGGAATTGCCATCTTGCTGCTCACATCGCTTACAAACTCCCTGAAATAAGGCCACATTATTAGCCGAAGCTCCGACTGCGTAAACCTCTCAGCATAATCTTTGCCTGTGTCCAACCTTGCACAATGGAAATGTGCGGCGAACGCGCACTGGATCGATAGTGAACGGGTAGTCTTGTCCTTATCCTCAACGTGCACAGTTAACCGCGCAGACACGTCAAAATGCGTATCGTGCACTTCAGTTAGCTCATACTCGGAAGTAATTGTCCGGCTTGTGTTCTTTCTTGAAAGCAGCCGTGAGTACAAATCGCGGTTTAGGCTTGCTGAACAGTTCTCCAGCCCCAAGCCGATCAGCTTGATTGACTTCAGAAATGACGAGTACTTATCCGCCGGACTTGTGACTTTGTTCTCGGGCAATTCATCACCTTCTGCGCGGTCATATTCCAAATTTGAAGTAAGTGGTTCAAGCTCGTGCCAAACGTCCCTTGAAATCTTCGATCTTCCGAAAATCGTTCTCGTCCATCTCGTCTGGAAGTCTTGAAACGGTGGCTGACAAGACGTCTAAAGTGTTGCGTCGGTTCACCGCGGCATGTTGGATGTTCCATTCCGAAGTACTCGCGTCCTCCGGATCGGAAAGGCACCACACGAGCTCGGTCGCGTGAACGGGGCCCAGAGACGCTGGTGCACCAGAGCGTCGCCCAACAGCCTCTGCCAGAATCGAAGTGATGAGTTGATTTAAACTCACTTCCTCAGCTTTCGCGAGTTCAACCAGCTTCTTGTGAAGAGATCTCGGCACTCGCTGCAACCACTTCCCGCTCGGAAGCTCGGAAGCAGGCTCGGGAATTGGCTGGCCCGCCGCTAGCGCGTCCTCCAACCAAGCTGCTTGAACTTCATGCAGGAACTCAATCGCCTCTGCCGCTGTCTTTCCATGAGCTGTGCAGCCTGACAATTCCTCAATTCTCGCGACCCAGTCGCCCTCATCATCCTTTCGCAGGCGAATCGCGTAAGGAAGATCGAGGTAGTGCTTGACATCATTTACGCCTTCATTCTTCATATAAACCTACTTCAATCATGGCATCGATGAAATCATCGACATAACACGGCTTAACCTGCTTGCTGCCAGGATTATGAGTGCAGACGCCGAACCTTCGATTAGCAATTCCATACAACTGGCCGTGAGTCGTTTTTCGCGGTCCTCTTACGTCCAAGCCGTTTGCTTTTAACTGATCCATAACCCAATTGATTTCAGTTTCTGTGACGTTTTTCCGGCGCGCGCCAATTGCTGCGATTGCCTCTTTGATCTTCGCTATTGATGCCATTCCCGCCTCGCTTTGACCGTCCTATGGCTCTCATCGTTGCTCCTCTCCAAGGTTAACTCATATTGATACTACATGTAGTATCAAGCCGTGTCAAGGTCTTGTGTTACCGTTCGGTCTCGCGCAGAAATGTAGGAGAGCCGAAATACGGATCACAGGGGTAAGGCTATGATTCTAAGGGAAATAGCGACTGCTAGTCGAAGCCCAATGACCAGATCTCAGTGTAAAACGGCTCTCAAGCGTCTGGGCCCCGGCGGGTGGCCCATGTTAACGCAAAACAGAATCTGGGCGGGTGGCCAATCTTAACTCAAAAATCCGGGCGGGCGGCCCACCCTTTCGCCGGTTTTGGCGGCCATCTTAACTCAAAAACACTCGGATGGGACGAGCCAGGTGCGTGCGTCACATCGTTTTAGCACAGGACAGCGTACAGTACGGGCTGTGTACAAGCATCCGACTCGCTACTATGGCACCGATCATCTGCACTTCATCAACTGCAGTTGCTATCGCCGACAGCCTTGGCTTGCCAGTCGCTGCCGCCGCGACTTGTTGTTGAAAGTGCTCGAAGGAGTAAGGCAGCGGTATAAGTTCGTCGTGGTCGGCTATGTCGTGATGCCGGACCACATTCACCTGCTGATCAGTGAACCGGAGAGGGCAATCCTTCGAAAGTCATGCAAACCATCAAGCAGGGATTTGCGCGCCGTGTGCTGCGGCAAGCGCGGAAACGAAGCAACCGGCAGCTCGGGCTGTTCGGCGGCCCTCCGGAGCATGTCTGGGTTAACCCACCTTGGCAAACTGCGCAAAGGTGGGCCACCCGGCCTGCCCGCCATTGCAGAATATACTTACGTGGCCGAAGGCGTGCCGGTAATCGCTACCACTCGATTCTTTAGCTATCCATTTTCATCTTGAGAGTGACTATCGGCGCGCCATATTCTCACAATCGCTGTCGCCAGCAGCGCCGGTAGCAGTATTAAGACTAGGAGGAGGAGCACAGTCACAAGAACAGGAGCTTGCAGCCACCAGTCATGCAAGCCGTCAAAGTCGAATCGTACATAGCTTGCCAAGAGGAATACTGGCAATCCAAGAAAAAACGTCGATGCCAACTTACGCAACCGAGGGTCCGGGCCCCTTCCGAAGGTCTTTTCTACGAAATTGGTCCATGCAGTGCCAACCGCGTAGCCGATTCCTGGCACGATGAACGCGGCCCCCAAAGCAATCGCCAGTTTCTCGAGTTCGTGAGGCATGGGCTTACCAGTGAGCCAGGCAGCCTGCAAAAGAATATCCGAGAGTCGCTGCATCCCAAGCAGCCTTCGCCCATCCCACGCCGGACGCAGCTGTTTCAGCTCCCTCTTCGCCAAGGTTTTGAAAGGCCGCTTTTAAGATACTATCCTGAGCGACTCCGGCAACCCCTTTGCTTACCTTCCCACCACCCGGTAGGTGGCCCATCTTAACTCAAAGACACTCGGGTGGCCCACCTTTGCGTAGTTTGCAAAGGTGGGACGAGCAAGATGCAAGCATCACATCGTTTCACTGCC
>Ga0070741_10003280_pt1 | contig 40617 bp, 24 predicted proteins | sample Coa_R1_4_FD_66440 | JGI IMG/M metagenome (GOLD analysis project Ga0070741, IMG submission 66440) | Surface soil microbial communities from Centralia Pennsylvania, which are recovering from an underground coalmine fire - Coalmine... | ecosystem: Environmental > Terrestrial > Soil > Unclassified ...
CGCGGAGAACGTCAAGCAGGCGGCGTGGATGAACGAGACGCCGGCGGTCATCGTGAACATCCAGCGGCAGCCGGGCGCGAACATCATCCAGGTCGTCGACCGGATCGAGCGCCTGCTGCCGCAGCTGCGGAGCACGCTGCCGGCGTCGGTCCAGGTGACGGTGCTGACCGACCGGACGACGACCATCCGCGCCTCGGTCCACGACGTGCAGTTCGAGCTCATGCTGACGGTCGCGCTCGTCGTCCTGGTGATCTTCCTCTTCCTCCGGAGCGTCGCCGCGACCGTCATCCCGAGCGTCGCCGTGCCGCTCTCGATCGTCGGCACGTTCGGCGTCATGTACCTGCTCGGTTTCAGCCTGAACAACCTCTCGCTGATGGCGCTCACGATCTCGACCGGCTTCGTCGTCGACGACGCCATCGTCATGATCGAGAACATCTCGCGCTACATCGAGGCGGGGAAGTCACCGCGCGAGGCCGCGCTCGAGGGCGCGGCGGAGATCGGGTTCACGATCGTCTCGCTCACGATCTCGCTGATCGCGGTGCTGATCCCGCTGCTGTTCATGGGCGACATCGTCGGGCGGCTCTTCCGCGAGTTCGCCGTGACGCTCAGCACGACGATCCTCGTCTCCGCCGTCGTATCGCTCACGCTGACGCCGATGATGTGTGCCCGGCTCCTCCGGCACCGCCCCGAGGCGGAGCAGGGACGGTTCTACCGGGTGTCGGAGCGCGCCTTCGAGCGCGTGATTGCCTTCTATGGCCGGACGCTCCGCTGGGTGCTCGGCCGCCAGACCGCGACGCTCCTCGTCGCCGTCGCGACGCTCGTGGCGACGGTCCTCCTCTTCGTCGTCGTCCCGAAGGGCTTCTTCCCGGTCCAGGACACGGGCGTGATCCTCGGGGTGTCCGAGGCCGAGCAGACCGTCTCCTTCCCGGAGATGGCGCGCCGCCAGCGCGCCCTCGCGAGCATCATCCTCCGCGATCCGGCGGTCGCGAGCCTCTCGTCCTTCATCGGCGTCGACGGAACGAACACCACGCTGAACAGCGGCCGCATCCAGATCAACCTGAAGCCGCTCGGCGAGCGGCGGATCGACGCAAGCGCCGTCATCCGACGCCTTCAGCCCGCGCTCGCGCGGGTGACGGGCGTCACGCTCTACATGCAGCCGGTCCAGGACCTGACCGTCGAGGATCGCGTGAGCCGCACGCAGTACCAGTACACGCTCGAGGATCCCGACGCCGCGGAGCTCGCCACGTGGGCGCCGAAGATGGTGGCGAAGCTCCGCACGCTGCCGGAGCTCCGCGACGTCGCGAGCGACGCGCAGGACCAGGGGCTGCGCGCCGGGCTGGTCGTCGACCGCGACACCGCGTCGCGCCTCGGCATCAACCCGGCGACCATCGACCAGACCCTCTACGACGCCTTCGGCCAGCGCCAGGTATCGGTCATGTTCACGCAGCTGAACCAGTACCACGTCGTGCTCGAGGTGATGCCCGAGTTCCAGAAGACGCCGAAGCAGCTCCAGGATCTCTACCTGGGAACGCCGGCGGGCGGTCACATCCCGCTCGCCGCCTTCACGCGGCTCGAGCCGGGGACGACGCCGCTCGCGGTGAACCACCAGGGGCAGTTCCCGGTCGTCACGCTGTCGTTCAACGTCGCACCCCGCGCCTCCCTCGGCGACGCTGTCCAGGCGATCACCAGGGCCGAGCGCGAGATCGGCCTCCCGCCGAGCGTCGAGGGCGCCTTCCAGGGAACCGCGCAGGCGTTCCGGGCCTCGCTCGCGAACGAGCCGATCTTGATCCTCGCCGCGCTCGTGACCGTCTACATCGTGCTCGGCGTGCTCTACGAGAGCTACATCCACCCGATCACGATCCTCTCGACGCTGCCCTCGGCCGGCGTCGGCGCGCTCCTCGCGTTGATCGTCTGCCGCACCGAGTTCGGGATCGTGGCGCTGATCGGGATCATCCTTCTGATCGGCATCGTCAAGAAGAACGCGATCATGATGATCGACTTCGCGCTCGACGCGGAGCGGAACCAGGGGCACCCGCCGCTCGACGCGATCTACCAGGCGTCGCTCCTGCGCTTCCGTCCCATCATGATGACGACGATGGCCGCGCTCCTCGGCGGCCTCCCGCTCGCGCTCGGCTCGGGCACCGGCTCGGAGCTGCGTCGTCCGCTCGGGATCGCGATCGTCGGCGGCCTCCTCCTGAGCCAGCTCCTGACGCTCTACACGACGCCCGTCATCTATCTGATGTTCGACCGGCTCGCGCGGCGGGTTGCAGCCTGGCGGTCGGGCGGCGCGGACGAGGACGCGAGCGCGCCGGACGTCCCGTCACGGGAGGCGGTCTCGGGCTGAGCCATGTCCGTCTCCGAGCCGTTCATCCGGCGGCCCGTCGCCACGACGCTGCTGACGATCGCGCTCGCCCTCGCCGGCGCGATCGCGTTCGAGGTCCTCCCCGTGTCGCCGCTCCCGCAGACCGACTCCCCGACCATCCAGGTGAGCGCGGCGCTTCCCGGCGCGAGCCCCGAGACCATGGCGTCGTCGGTCGCGACGCCGCTCGAGCGCCAGTTCGGCCACATCGCCGGGCTCACCGAGATGACGTCGTCGAGTACCCTCGGCTCGACGTCGGTCTCGCTCCAGTTCGACCTGAACCGCGACATCGACGCCGCCGCCCGCGACGTCCAGGCCGCGATCAACGCCGCGCGGAGCTATCTCCCCGCGAACCTGCCCGCCAATCCGAGCTGGCGGAAGTCGAACCCGAGCGACACGCCGATCATGGTCCTCGCGCTCACGTCGGACACGCTCGACACCGGCCGCATGTACGACGTCGCCTCGACGATCCTCCAGCAGAAGGTCTCGCAGCTGAGCGGCGTCGGGCAGGTGGTCGTCGGCGGCAGCTCGCTGCCCGCCGTGCGCGTCGAGCTCGATCCGCCGGCACTCTTCCACTACGGGATCAGCCTCGAGGACGTGCGCGCGTTCCTCGGAAGCGCCAACGTGAACCGTCCGAAGGGGCAGATCGCGGACGACGCGCGCACCTGGGACGTCGCGAGCAACGACCAGCTCCTCACGGCGAAGTTCTACGCGCCGCTCATCGTGGCGTACCGCAACGGGGCGCCGGTCCGCCTCTCCGACATCGGCCGCGTCGAGGATTCGGTCGAGGACGTGCGCGCCTTCGGGATGGCGAACGGGAAGCCGTCAGTGCTGGTCATCATCTGGCGCCAGCCGGGGGCGAACATCATCCAGACCGTCGACCGCATCCGCGCGACGCTGCCGCTGCTCCAGGCGGCGATTCCCCGCGCCATCGAGCTCGGCGTGATCGTCGACCAGACGACTACCATCCGGGCGTCGGTGCACGACGTCGAGCGGACGCTCGCACTCGCCGTCGGGCTGGTGGTCGTGGTCGTGTTCCTCTTCCTCCGGAACGTCCGGGCGACGCTCATCCCCGGCGTCGCCGTGCCGCTGTCGCTGATCGGGACCTTCGGGGCGATGTATCTGCTCGGGTACAGCGTCGACAACCTGTCCTTGATGGCCCTCACCATCGGGACCGGCTTCGTCGTGGACGACGCGATCGTCGTGGTCGAGAACGTCGCGCGTCACCTCGAGCGCGGGCTCGCGCCGGTCGCCGCCGCGCTCCAGGGCGCGCGCGAGATCGGCTTCACGGTCCTGTCCATCAGCATCTCGCTCGTCGCCGTGTTCATCCCGATCCTGCTGATGGGCGGGATCGTCGGCCGGCTGTTCCGGGAGTTCGCCGTGACCCTGTCGATCGCGATCCTCGTCTCGCTCGTCATCTCGCTCACGACGACGCCGATGATGTGCGCGAAGCTCCTCCGCGCCGAGCGGGAGCACGGACGCCTCTATCGCGCGAGCGAGCGGGCGTTCGACCGGGTCCTCCGCGGCTACGACGCGAGCCTCTCCTTCGTGCTCCGTCATTCGGCCTTCACCCTCGCGCTCACGCTCTTCACCATCGCGCTCAACGTCTACCTGGTAACCGTCATCCCGAAGGGCTTCTTCCCGCAGCAGGACGTGGGGCGGATGAACGGTGGCATACAGGCGGATCAGGGGACGTCGTTCCAGACCATGCGGTCGCGCCTCGAGCAGATCGTCGGGATCGTGCGCGCCGATCCTGCGGTCGACGCGCTGGTCGCGTTCACCGGCGGCGCCGGGCCGGGCGGGACGGGCACGAACACCGGTCGCATGTTCGTCGCGCTGAAGCCGCGCGAGGAACGTGGCGTCAGCGCGGACCAGGTGATCGGCCGCCTCCGTCCGAAGCTCGCCGCCGTGCCCGGCGCGACCCTCTACCTCCAGGCGACGCAGGACGTCCGCATCGGTGCGCGGCTCGGCAACGCGCAGTACCAGTACACGCTCCAGGGCGAGAGCCTGGACGAGGTCGACCTCTGGGGTCCGCGCATGCTCGCCCGCCTGCGGGGCCTCGGCCTCCTGACCGACGTCAGCAGCGACCAGCAGAACAAGGGGCTCGACGTCTCGTTGCAGTACGACCGCCGGACGGCCGCGCGGCTCGGCATCACGGCGGCGCTCATCGACAACACGCTCTACGACGCCTTCGGCCAGCGCCAGGTGTCGACCATGTACACGCCGCTGAACCAGTACCACGTCGTCATGGAGGCGGCGCCGAGCTTCTGGCAGAGCCCGGAGTCCTTGCGGGACATCTACGTCGTCACCTCGACGGGCGTGCAGGTGCCTCTCAACGCCTTCGCGCGCTACGAGCCGTCGACGGCGCCACTCGCCGTGAATCACCAGAGCCAGTTTCCGGCCGTGACCATCTCGTTCAACCTCGCGCCCGGCGTTGCCCTCGGTCAGGCGGTCGACGCCATCGACGCGGCCGCGCGCGACGCCCGCCTCCCGGCGTCGATCCATGCGAGCTTCGCGGGGACGGCGCAGGCGTTCCAGGACTCGCTCCGCAACGAGCCGATCCTCGTCGCGACCGCGCTGGCGAGCGTCTACATCGTGCTCGGCATCCTGTACGAGAGCTACGTCCATCCGATCACGATCCTCTCGACGCTGCCGTCGGCCGGCGTCGGCGCGATCCTCGCGCTGATGCTCTGCGGCACCGAGCTCAGCATGATCGCGCTGATCGGGATCATCCTCCTGATCGGGATCGTCAAGAAGAACGCGATCATGATGATCGACTTCGCGCTCGACGCGGAGCGCACGCAGGGCAAGTCGAGCCGCGACGCGATCCACGAAGCGTGCCTGCTGCGCTTCCGTCCGATCATGATGACGACCATGGCGGCGCTCCTCGGCGCGCTGCCGCTGGCGCTCGGGACCGGGATCGGATCGGAGCTCCGCCGTCCGCTCGGCATCGCGATCGTCGGCGGGCTCATCGTGAGCCAGATGCTGACGCTCTACACGACGCCGGTCGTCTACCTCTACCTGGACCGCCTACGCGTCCGGGTCGAGGCGCTGCGGACGGCGCGTCGGCGGGCCGCCGCGCCGGCGAAGGCATGATGCGCGCGAAGGCAGGATGCGTCTGATCGCTCGCCCGGGTGTCGCCGTCGCCGTCCTGGCGGCGGTCGTCGGCTGCGCGGTCGGACCGCGCTACGTGCGGCCGCCGATCGCAGAGCCCGACGCCTACAAGGAGACCGCAGGCTGGAAGATCGCCGAGCCGCAGGCCGACGTCGCGCGCGGGCCCTGGTGGGAGATCTTCGGCGATCCGACGCTGAGCGCGCTCGAGGAACAGGTGGACGTCTCGAACCAGAACATCGCGGTCGCCGAAGCGCAGTTCCGCGACGCGGCCGCGCTCGTCCGGGAGGCGCGGGCGGGCTACTTCCCGACGGTCGCGATCGGCGTCGGCGTGGTGCGCTCGCGGAACGCCCTCGGTCCCTCGGTCGGCTCGGGGACGACGAACGACTTCTCGCTGCCGATCAACGCGTCGTGGGAGCCCGACCTGTGGGGGCGGATCCGGCGCACGGTCGAGTCGGCGCGCGAGACGGCGCAGGCGAGCGCGGCCGATCTCGAAGGCGCGCGGCTCAGCGCCCGGGCGAGCCTCGCGCAGGACTACTTCCTGCTCCGCGCGCAGGACGCGCAGGAGCAGCTCCTCACCGCGACCGTCCACGACTACGAGAAGGCGCTCCAGCTGACGCGAAATCAGTACGAGGCCGGCGTCGTATCGCGGGCGGACGTCCTCCAGGCGGAGACCCAGCTCGAGACGACGCGGGCGCAAGCCGTCGACGTCGGCGTGCAGCGCGCGCAGCTCGAGCACGCGATCGCGCTCCTCGTCGGCAGGCCGGCATCGACGTTCTCGCTGCCTCCTGCGCCGCTGACGGCGGCACCGCCGGTCGTCTCTGCCGGCGTGCCGTCGGCGCTCCTCGAGCGCCGGCCGGACGTCGCGGCCGCCGAACGGCGCGTCGCGGCCGCGAACGCGCAGATCGGCGTCGCCGTGGCGGCGTACTTTCCGAGCGTCACCCTGAGCGCGGAGGGGGGCTTCCAGAGCACGAACGCGGCGCGTTGGCTCGTCTGGCCGATGCGCTTCTGGTCGGTCGGGGCGACCGTCTCGGAGACGGTGTACGATGCCGGCCTCCGGCGCGCACGAACCGACGAGGCGCGCGCGGTGTACGAGGCGAGCGCCGCGACCTATCGCCAAACGGTGCTCGCCGCGTTCCAGGCGGTCGAGGACAACCTCGCGGCGCTCCGCATCCTCGAGGAGGAGGCGCGGGTGCAGGACGGGGCCGTCGAGTTCGCACAGCAGTCGGTCACGGTCCTCACGAACCAGTACAAGGCCGGGACGGTCAGCTATCTGAACGTGATCACGGCGCAGACGACCGCGCTCACCAACGAGCGCGTCGCGATCGGCATCCTCGGAAGCCGGATGAGCGACACCGTGCTGCTGATCGAGGCACTCGGCGGCGGATGGAACGCCGCCGACCTCCCATCGGCCACCGCGGCGACGGCGCGCGACGTGCGCTGAGCACGGCGTCGATGTGCGTGCCTCGCCGCGGCGTGCTAGGCGTCCGGCGTGTTCGCGAGCGACGTCGAGCTCGACCCGGGCGAGGTCCGCGTCCATCACGCCGCGCTCGACGCCCCGCTCGACCTCGACGCGCTGCGCGCCCATCTCGCACCCGACGAGCAGGCGCGAGCCGCGCGCTTCCGCTTCGATCGCGACCGCCGCCGGTTCGTCGTCGCCCGCGGTCGGCTGCGCGTCCTCCTGGCGCGCCATCTCGAGACGTCGCCGGCCGACATAGCCTTCTCGTACGGCGCCCACGGGAAACCGGCGCTCGTCGGGTCGACGTGGCTCCGCTTCAATGTGTCCCACTCGCACGAGCTCGCGCTCTTCGCGCTCGCCCGCGACCGCGAGGTCGGCGTCGACGTCGAGCACGTGCGGACCGACATCCGGCACGACGACCTCGCGCGTCGCTACTTCTCCGCGCGCGAGCAGGCGGCACTCCGTGGCCTGCCCGACCCCGAGCGGCTCGACGGGTTCTTCCGGACCTGGACCTTCAAGGAAGCGTTCCTGAAGGCGACGGGCCAGGGCGTGTCGCGACCGCTCGGCGGCTTCGACGTCCTCCTCGGCGCCGACGGGATGCGTCTCACGATCGCCGACGCGCCAGGGGACGCGTCCTGCTGGACTCTCCACCGGCTCGACGTCGCGTCCGGTTACGCCGCCGCGCTCGTCGTCGAAGGCGTTCCCTCGCGCGTCTCGGTCGCGCCGCTCCCGTGAACACCGGCGCGGTCGCGATAGCCGTCCTCCGTCCACCCCTGCGGCGTGAACGCGGGCGGGACAGTGTACGGCGAGGGCGTACAGGGCGGCCCGAAACCTCCCGGTCGGCTGAAACCGTTTTTCGGGGAGGGGAGGCGAGGTCCTACCGGCCCGTCAGCGCCGGGCCGCCGGAGGCCCCGACGCGGATCACGCCGCGACCGCGCCCGTGCCCGTCACCGCCGGGACTGCATCGCACCATTGCTCGACGGTGTGCAGGCCGAGCATCCGGTACGTCTCGAACTGGTCCTCGTCGAACCACTGATCGGCCGTCGATTCGTGCGGGAACTCCGGATGCGTCTGCCGGTAGTTCAAGACGTCGACGGTCTCGTCGCCGCTCAGCACGGGCTTCAAGTAGTAGAGGGTCCCCTTCGGCGCATCCGCGTCGACCTGATCGTAGTGGATCGTGCCAACCGCCCAGTGGCGGTTCTGGGACCCGATCGCGTCCGTCATGGGCAGGCCCTCGTCGAGCGTGATCGGGATGCCGAGGTCGATGCGGATCTTCCGGATGGCGTTCCCGAGATCCTCGAAACGGTACTTCGGGTCGCAGGCGGCGTCGACGACGACGATCGTCTGGCAGCGTCGCAGCACCACCTCGTACAGGCCGAGGTTCTCGAAGTGGCCGCCGTCGGACAGGTAGACGTACTTGCTCTGGTCGTCGGTGAGGCCGAAGGCCTCGGCGAGATAGGGCCGGAGCGCGAATCCGGGGCCGCGCTTCTTCCAGCGCCAGCTTCCCGGGCTCGCGGGGTTCGCGAGCCACCAGCCGAGGCGGGCGTTCAGCAGCGCGAGGATCAGCGTCACGATCGGCGAGGAGTGATAGCCCATGTTCGGGCTGACCGCGGCGCCCGAGATCGCGAGCGCCGTGCCGAGCATGACGCCCTCGTTGTAGGTCGCGACGTCCTGATAGGCGCCGTGGATGGTCGCCGTCGAGCCGTCCGTCTGGGGTACCTTCTCCTCGATCACGGCGCTCCCGGCGTGGAGCGGCGTGAAGGTGAACGACGCCGCCTTCCGTTTCTGCCACGCGAGACGGGTGCCCTTGACCAGGTTCAAGGCGACGTTGACGACGTGGAACGGGCGCTGGCACACCGGCGCGGGCGCCGGTTTCCCCGGGAACGCCGGCGGATGCTCCATCCGCAGCTCGTGCATGCGCAGGTTGTCGGCGGGATCGAACCCGGTGAACGGGTTCGGGTCGCGGCAGTCGCCTCCGGGGTACAGCGGCTCGCGCGGGCGCGAGGCGCCGAGATAGGCCCGGATGAGGCGGTTCCGGTACATCGCGTGCAGCGAGAAGCGGTTGACGTCGACGCCGTACGAGGCGACGACGCAGACGGCGATCAGCACGCAGAGGACGGCGAGGTGGGTGCGGAGGACGTCGGGTTCGGCGGGGCGATACCACGCGGGGATTCCCGCGATCACCGATGCGAGCGCGACGAAGACGAGGAGGACGAAGAGCGGCGCCCCGATCTTCACCGCCCAGTCGAGGCCCGCGTTCGCGGTGGACGATTCGTCGTCGGGTCGGCGTCCGGAGGCGGTCTTCGCGCTCCGTCCGGCGATGAAGCTCACGATGCCGCCGAAGCCGCCCGCGGTCGTCATCCCCCACCGCACGACGTTTTCCTGGAACAGCATCGGGCCGTAGATCGACGTCCCGGTCACGACGAGCCACGCGAGCGCCGCGATCAGCACCCATCCCCCCGAGCGGGCCCACCATTCGCGATCCTCTTCCTCGGTGAAGCGGCTGAGCGCACCGACGCAGGCGACGGTCGCGAGGAAGAACACGACCAGCAGCATCGGCGGGGCCAAGCACGCGAGGGCGCGCGTGTCGGCCGGAAGCATGCGGAGCGCGACGCGCAACCCGAGGCCGCCGAGCGCGCCCGACAGCGGCACGATCGCCCACTGGACCACCAGGTTGCGCACCCACTTGGTCCGTCGGCTCAGCGGGGCGGCGGGACGGACCCCGACCAGTCGAGCGCCGAGGACGGTGCAGAGCCACCCGACCAGCCAGCCGGCCACGTGAACGACGGCGCCGACGAGCGCGAACGCCCACCACGGCGCGTTCCGGATGTGCTCCGCTCCGAACTCGCCGCCGAGCACGCGAATCGTGCGGTCCGCGACGACCAGGCTGCACCAAACCCGCGTCAGCAGCGCTGCCGCGACGAGCAACGGCACGAGCGAGAAGGTGAGGAACGCGCGCTGCTTCCGACGCCAGTTGCCGCCGCTCGGCAGATCGATCTCGACGTAGGCGATCGCGAGCACGACCGCCGCGAAGGCCGTCCAGAGCGCCGCCTCGCGGCCGAACCAGTCGCCCGCGACGACCGTCACGTCGCGCGCCGCGAGCGCGGGAAGCCATGCGAGCCACAGCTGCGGCACCAGCATGAGCACCGCGAACACCGGGACGAGCACGAGCCAGTTCAGCAGCACGTTCCGGACGACGGTCGCGATGCACGCCCAGGTGTCGGCGGAGAGGAGGCCGAGCCGTGGCGTCAGATAGTTACTGTAGCTCCGGAGGTGGTCGACCTGCTGCGACTCGGCGGCGGTCTTCGTGCCGACGGCCTTCGCGGCGAGCGTCGTCCGTACCTCGCCGAGCCCGCAGCGATGGATCCACGCCGAGAGCCAGCTGCCGATGTACCCGCCGCCCGACACCGTCGAAAGGTAATGAAACCCGCCGAGACGGCTCCGCCGCGCGAGCCCCTGGATCACGCCGAGGGCGAAGGTCGCGCTGCGGATGCCGCCCCCGGAGAAACACACCGCCTGCGGCGCGGCGGCGTGGAACGCCTTGAAGACGACCCGGAGGTTCTCGTCCTCCTGCGCCTGCGTCGTCGAGCGCGGATGCGGCAGCGCGGGCGTCGTCCGTGACGCGAAGACGTGCTCGTGCTCGGCGTGCAGGACCTCGGACAGACGGAGCGGCGTGTCGGCCATGGTGACCTCCGTACGGTGGCGCGCGTCAGCGGTGTGCCGCCGCGATGGCCTCGGGTCCGCGTGCCGCAGACGTGAGCTCGCTCGTCGAGCGCTCGAACTCCGAGCCCACACCCGGCGGCGTGCTCGCCGCGATGTAGAACGTCGGCGAGTGGTCGTACCACGAATATGGGAACCGGAACCTCTTCAGGAATTGGAGCTGTTTCCCGACGAAGGCGAGAACGGGAACGACGAGCGCGCTCAGCACGATGTCCCGCACCTGAACCACCGACGTCCGCGACTCTCGCCACCGACCGTCCGGCTCGGCCCGGTACTCCCGTCCGAAGTGCTCGAAGGTCCCCGTCGTCGTCGGCGGGAGACGCGGCACGACGTCGTCGGCGTAGACGTGACGAAAGACCGCGTGCTCGAGGAACGCGTCGCTCCGGCAGGCCTTCGCGAACGCACGGTTCCCGAGCAGCGGTTGCCCGAACGTGTAGACGGCACGGAGCACCGGGCCGAACAACGCGTCGTACACCGGGTCCCGGGCGATGCGCATCGCGGCGAGCGCGGCCATCGCGGCGCCCAGGCTGTGCCCCGTGATGTACAGCGCTTGGAGGGGCTTCAGCTGTTCGTCCGCGTCGTCGACGACCGGCTTGCCGGCGGTCGCCCGCTTCAGGCCGGCGATCACTTCATGCCACGTAGCGCGAAGATTGCGGTAGAAGCCGCCGTGGACGAGCTCTTCCGGTGCGCCGCCCTTGACCGGCAGCTTCACCGGATTCACGTCCGCGTCGGTCAGCCAATTGATGAAGTTCCGCGGCTCGGTCCCGCGGTAGCAGAGAATCGCGACCCGCCCGCACGCACTCTGGATCAGCAAGGCGTTCGACGCGATGAACATCGCGTCGTTGTAGACGCTCACCTCGCGGTACCAGGCGCGTTCGAGCCCGAGACGCGCGGTCATGGCGGCCGCCGTGTCCGCGTCGGCGTATGCCCAGCCCGAGGCGACGGCGCACACGTGGGCCGTCACGGCGCTGTACGTACGCGGGGCATCGTCCACGAGATCGTCGACCAGGTGCTCGTAGATCGGGAACGATTGCGGGGAAGGACCCTTGACGGGCCGCAGCTCCGCGTACGAGGGCGCACGATTCTGGCGCGTTCGTATCGAAACGGCGTCGGGGGCGGCCACGCGGCGGAGCACGGGAATCGACGGCATGCCTCTGCCTCCTCTTGCGGATCGAAGACGTCGACCGGTGGTGATCGACGAAGCAAGCGATGCGCCAGCGAGTCGCGCGCGTCGAGGGACGCCGGCGCGGACCGGCGGCCCCCGAAACGGCGGGAGAATCGCGGAGTCCGAGCGCGCCGTCGCCGGTCATCACGGGCCGTGGATGTCCAGAAAACTGGACGCCGCTCTCCTCGACTGGACGGGAGGGCCGGGAGCGTATCGACCGGCGATGATTTGTGTTGCGATCAACGTGACGAACGCGGACCTGCCGCAGCTCGGTCACGGCTACGTCTCCGATGCCCGCGAGGTGCTCACCGACATCCACGAGCTGATTCACCGCGGAACGCCTCCCGACAAGCGCTTCGGGCTGGAACCGATGAAGAGCGCCGATGGGGCGTACTGGCTCATCCGGGCCTGAGCCGCCGTCGATCGGCGCCCTTCTTCCACGGACTCCTCCCAGGCTGCTGCGCGGCCAGTTGGTCTCCGAGCGCGTGCGGGGCCGAGGCGGCACTCGCCACCGCCGAGCAGCGGCTCGGCGTACCGGACATCCTGGTGACCTCCACCGGTTGCCGCGGCGGGACGGGCGGGGGCGATCGTCAACGTCGCGTCCACGAACGCGCTCATCCCGGCGACCGGGATGTCGGCGTACTGCGCGTCGAAGGGGGGCGTGCTGATGTTCACGGGCGTCGCGGCGATGGAGCTCGGCGCGCGCGAGATCCGTGTGAACGCGATCGCGCCGGGCTCGACGTTGGCCGGGCTCACCACAATGGCGTTCAGCCGGCCGGCGATGGAGCACGGCCTCCCTGGCAATGCTTCACGCCGTCTTCACGGGCGGTGCGCTATGGGACCGACGCGGGGCATCGCGACACGCGACTCCTACCGCCGTCCTCCAAAACCGATGACCTCCCGATACCGCGCGGCCGCTTTCGTCTGCGGTGCGGGCGTCCTGTCGTTTCTCGTCTTTGCGATCGGACCCACGGCGGTGCTGGGATCGTTCCGCGCGCTGTCGTGGCGACTCCTCGTCGTCATCGTCTTCCCGACCGTCCTGCTGAAGGCGTTCGACGTGCTCGCGTGGCGGTTCGCCTTTCCGCACGAGCGGGTGCCGCTCGGCCGCCTCGCGACGACGCTCCTCGCGGGACAGGCGATCGCGTCGACGCCGGCCAGCTTGCTCGGCGGGAACGCCTTCATGGCGTGGCGCTTGCGCGAGCGGGTGAAGCTCCGCGAGGTCGTCTCCTCGCTCGTCCTCGTGCAGACGACGAGCACCGCGTCGCAAGGCGTCTTCCTGCTGCTCGGTGTCGTGATCGCACGGCACACGTTTCCGCTGTCGATGACGCTCGTCCGCGCCATGGAGTGGCTCCTCGTGCTCGAGCTGATCGGCGTGCTCGGGTTCGTCGTCGTCCAGATGCGAGGCGCGTTCGCGGGCGGGTACGGCGTGCTGAAGCGCCTCGGCCTCGGCGACCACGCGGGCATGGACCTGGCGGCGGCCGACGTCGACGAGGCCCTCGCCGACGTGTACCGCCGTCGGCGCGGCCGGCTCGGCCTGTCGCTGCTCTGCAATTTTCTCGGCTGGATCATGCGGGCGGCCGAAACCTGGCTCATCCTCTACTTCCTTCATGCGGCGGTGACCGCGGCCACGGCGCTCGTCATCGAGGCGTTCGGCACCGGGATCAGCTTCGCCACGTTCTTCGTACCGATCGATCTCGGCGTCGAGGAGAGCGGTGCCGTCGCGGCGTTTCTCGCGCTCGGCTTGAGCGCGACCACCGGCCTCTCGTTCGCGCTCGTGCGGCGGATACGCGAAGTCGCATGGACCGCGCTCGGCTTGCTGCTGCTCGCGGCGCAGCCGAAGCCTGCGCGCGCCGTCGTCGGCGTGCAGACGACCTGACCATGTGCGGGATCGCCGGCTTCGTCGCGCCGACGGGTGTGCCCGCCGATCGCGCGATCCTCGAACGCATGGTGGCGTCGCTCGGGCATCGGGGCCCGGACGCCTCCGGGTACCACGTCGCCGGCTGTACCGCGCTCGGCGTCGCGCGACTGCGGGTCATGGACCTCGACACCGGTGACCAGCCGATCGCGACGGAGGACGGCTCGGCGACCGTCGTCCTGAACGGCGAGATCTACGACTGCGCCGCGCACCGCGCCGCGCTCGCCGCGCGCGGGCACCGCTTCCGCTCGCGATCGGACACCGAAGTGATCGCCCACGGCTGGGAGGAGCTCGGCGCCGGCATCCTCGATCGCCTGAACGGCATGTTCGCGTTCGCGCTCTGGGATCGGCCCGCGGCGCAGCTGTTCCTCGCCCGCGATCGCATGGGGGAGAAGCCGCTCTACTATACGGTCGCCGACGGCTGGTTCGTCTTCGGCTCGGAGCTGCGCGCGCTCCTCGCGCATCCCGTCGTGTCGCGCCGGCTCGATCTTCGCGGTCTTGCCCGGTACCTCGCGTACGAGTACGTGCCCGATCCGCACTCCATCCTGAGCGGCATCTCCAAGCTCCCGCCGGGCCACTGCCTGACCGTCGCGGCCGACGGCGGGATCGTGAGGCGGCGGTACTGGGACATCCCGTTCTCCCCCGAGCCGGGCATCGACGAGCGCGTCTGGTGCGAGGAGATCGCGCGCGCCTTCGACGCGTCGGTCGCGCGACGCCTCGTGAGCGACGTGCCCATCGGCTGCTTCGTGAGCGGCGGCATCGACTCCACCGTCGTCGCCGGCACCGCGGCGCGGTACTGCCCCGGCATCCGGACGTTCACGGTCGGGTACGACGACGTGCCGCAGGACGAGCGCCGGTACGCCCGGATCGTCGCCGACCACTTCGGCACCCGACACGACGAGCTCGTGGTGTCCGCCGCCGACGCGGCGCACGTCGTGGAACGCGTCGGTCGCCTGCTCGACGAGCCGATCGCCGACATGAGCTTCGTGCCGCTCTATCTCCTCGCGTGCGCGGCGCGGCGGTCCGTGACGGTGGCCCTCACCGGCGACGGCGGCGACGAGCTCTTCGCCGGCTACCCGAGCATGGCGGCCGACTGGTGGCACCGGCTCTTCGCGCGCCTGCCGCGCGGGCTCATCCGTGCGGTCCGGCGCGGTGCGCGGCTCGTTCCATCCGCAGCGACGCCGTTCCAGGATTTTCTCGCGGCGGTCGACTACGACGCCGACGCGCGCAATCAGGCCCTGATCGGCGGCTTGGTCCCGGCGCGCGTCGACGCGCTGCTGTCCCGCGACGCGCGGGCGCAGCTGGCGGATTTCGATCCGTACGCCGACATCGCCGCGGTGCTGGCGCCCTGTTCGGCGAACGATCGGACGGCGCGCCTGATCTATCGCTACTGCAAGCACTACCTCGCCGGCGAAAACCTCGTGAACTCCGACCGCGCGAGCATGGCGACCGGGCTCGAGCTCCGGGCGCCGTTTCTCGATCACACCTTCGTCGAGCTGCTCGGCCGCGTCCCGCCGCGCCTGAAGCTCTCCGGACTCCGGAGCCTGAAGCGGCTGATGAAGCGCGCGCTCGCCGACCGCCTGCCGCCCGCGATCGCGAAGCGCGGAAAGCAGGGCTTCGGGGTCCCGTTCAGCGCGTGGTTCAGGGGTCCGCTCGCCGTCCTGCTCCGCGACACGTTGGCACCCGAGCGCCTGCGGCGCGGCGGTTTGTTCGACGCCACCGCGGTGTCGCGGCTCGTCACGGAACACGTCGGCGGTACGCGCGATCACGACAGCGTGCTCTGGTCGCTCCTCGTCTTCGAGCTCTGGCGGTCGGAGTACCTGGGTGAGGGCGCCCTCGGTTAGACGCGCGCCGGACGCCGATCACGGCTGCCAGCGCGGGGAGTCGCCCGGGTCGGGCGCGTAGCTACGGAGGTAGCCGGTCTTGCGATCGACCGTTGAGTCCGGCTTCGTCATCCGTGTCGGCGCTGGGAATAGCTACCCCATCCTGGGGGTAGGCCCTTTGCGCCGCGGATCGAACACCCCCGGACCCGGGGTATCGATTTCGAACGCCGGGAGACCTCACTCGTTCTGGGGTGATCGATCTCGAACGCTCGAGACGCCGTGCGACGCCTGGGGGGTAGACGTTTCGCGTCTTGACATGGAAACCCCCGCGAGGGGAGTACCCGGTTCGAACGCGGCGGGGACGTTCTCATGCCGAGCAAGGCGAAGATCACTCCCGGGATGCGGCTCCGGCTGGGCGCGTCCCTGCTCGCCGCCGCGCGTGCGATCGACACGCGCCTCGTGAAGCGCCGTCTCGAGCGCTTCGAGCGTGCGCACCGCGGCTATGCTGCAGCACAACGGCGGGTGGAGGTCGCCGACGCGAAGCTGCGCGCGTCGCAGCGATATGTCGCCGAGTGCGACGCGATCCAGGACGAGGCGGTCGAAGCCCTCGCCCGGGCGCTCGTCGGGGACGGCGCGTCCCGTCAGAACCCGTTCGCGGCCTTCGGCGTGCCCGCGCCGGGGACGCTCGTCCGGCTACCGTTCGCGGAGGCGGCGAAGGCGGTGCACCGGCTCGTCGCGACGCTCGGGCGGAGCGAGACGGCGGACAAGGGGACGGGCGAGGCGGCGCGCGCGGCGGAGAGAGCGGCCCGGGTCGTGGAGCAAGCGCTCGGTCCGGTGGAAACCCTCGGGCAGACGGTGCGCGATGCCCGCCGGATGCGCGACGCGCTCGTGCACGACTGGCATTCGGCGCTCGCCGCCCTGCGGCGCGCAACGCGTTCCGCGGCCGATGACGGCGCGCCGCTGCTTCACGCGACACTCTTCCCACCGGAGTCCCGACGGAGGACGCCGCCACGCCGCCGCTCGCATGAGCCGTCCGGCGCGGCGCGCGCGGCACCACAGCCCGGAGAATGATCACGAGCATGGCGCTGCCGGACACCCGAAACGCGCTCGCGGAGGCCCTCCTCGGGAGAGCGGAGCTGACGGCGCTGGACGTCGCCCGCGAAAGCGGCGTCGAACCGGACGACCTCCGACGCTTGTGGCAGGCGCTCGGCTTTCCGCCCGTCAGCGACGATGAACGATGTTTCACTCGCGCCGACGTCGAGATCGTGCGCGCCGTGCGCGCGCTCGTGGAGGTCCAGCACGCCGATCCGGGGGACGTGCTGCAGCTCACGCGCGTGGTCGGCCACGCGATGGCTCGGGTGTCGGACGCGCAGGTCGCGGCGATCGCCGAGCGTCTTCATGACCGGCGCGCCGACGAGGCCGGGAACCGAGACCCGCTCGCCGAGCTCGTGAGCCGGATCGAAGGCTTGGCGCCGGCGCTCGAACGATTCCTCGGGTACGTCTGGCGCCGGCACGTGTTGGCGGCCACGGTCCAGCGCTCGGCGGCGCCGTCCGCCGCCGACCGGACGCTCGTCGTGGGTTTCGCCGACATGGTCGGGTTCACGGCGATGAGCCGAGCGATCGATTCCCGCGAGCTCGCCCGGACCGTCGACCGATTCGAGGCGACCGCGTACGAGCACGTCCTCCGGCGAGGGGGCCGCGTCGTGAAGACCGTCGGCGACGAGGTGATGTTCTCCGTCGACGACCCGGTGCGCGCCGCGGAGATCGCGCTCGCGCTCGTCGACGCCCACGCGCGTCAGGACGAGCTGCCCGACGTTCGCGTCGGCGTCGCGAGTGGTCCGACGCTCTCGTGGCAGGGCGACCTCTTCGGGCCGACCGTCAACCTGGCCAGCCGCCTGGTCAATTTCGCCCGGCCGGCGAGCGCGGTGGTCTCGGAAGACGTGGGGCAGCGACTCCGGGCCGAGCCGGGGTTCGAGCTCCGGCATCTGCGCCCGGTCAAGCTGAAGGGCGTCGGACGCGTGCGGACGTGGGTACTCCGCCGTGCGCGCTGACGCCGGCGGGCTCAGGTCACGGCAGAACGGTCTTCAGCGACGGGACGCAGAGCTCGCTCTCCTTGATCGTCGTCATCGTCCCCGGGCCGAACTGGTTGTTCACGAAGACGGTCGAGCGCGCGAGCCGCGGCTGTCCCTTCGCCGGCTTCGCCTGGTAGCAGAGGAGGTGGACGGTCGGCTCCTTCGCGCTCTCACCGTTCACTTCGACCGGCGTGCAGAGGTGGCGCGGCTTCTTCAGGTCGAACGTCTTCGCCGGGCTGATGAACTGATCGGCGACCTGCGCCTGCACGCCGCGCGCGAACTTCGGCGTCCCCGAGGTCACCTTGATGCGGTAGCATTTGTAGTGGTTGACGTCGATTGCGTTCTCGTTCGGCGCCGACGGCGGGGTCACGTGGCTCTTGTTCGCCGGCACGAGAAGCAGGTCGGACTTCACCGTGTCGACGCGGAGCGTGCCGAACTGGTTGTCGACCTGGAGGTTCGTCCGACGCACGTGCGGCGGCGTCTGGCGGATCGCGTACGCCTTCAGGTGCGTGTTCGCGTCCGTGATGCCCTCGCCGTTCTTGTCCGCCGGCGTGCAGAGGGTCGCCGGCTTCAGCACGGTGGCGGTCACGTCCTCGAACTGGTCGACGAGGTGGACCCCCGCGACCGGCGTGAACGTCGGGGTCGCCTTCGCCTTGTAGCAGAGGAAGTGGTCGGCGCACGTCTCGGGCGCCGACGTCCCGGTGCAGACGCCGCTCTGACAGCTGTCGGGCGTCGTGCAGGCGTCGTTGTCGTTGCAGGGGGTTCCGTCGGGGAGGAAGACGTCGGCCGGGCAGGCAGCGGAGATGCCGGTGCAGACCTCCGCGACGTCACAGAAGCCGGCGGCCGCGCGACACGTCGTGCCGCCCGGCTCGAACGCGTCGCCCGGGCAGGTGTCGCTCGTGCCGGGGCAGCTCTCGGCGAGGTCGCACCCGCCGCTCGCCGCGCGGCAGACCGCCGTGCTCTTCGCGTCCGCCGGGCACGCGGTAGTGGTGCCCGTACAGCTCTCGGCGAGGTCGCATACGCCCGCCGCTCCGCGACACGTGGTCGTGCTCGGTGCGAGCGCATCGGCCGGACAGCTCGTGTTCGTGCCGTCGCAGCTCTCCGGGAGATCGCACGGACCCGCGGCGGCGCGGCATACGACGAAGGCGCCGGCCACGCTGTCGCCCGGACAGTCGGCACCGGTGCCGGTGCAGCTCTCGGCGACGTCACAGATGCCCGCACTCGGACGGCACACCACGGTCGCGGGCTCGAAGGCGTCCGCCGGGCACGACGCGCTCGTGCCGGTGCAGCTCTCCGCGACGTCGCACGCGCCGGCCGCCGCGCGGCACACGGCGCTCGACGACTGGAGGGCGTCGGCGGGACAGACGGAGTTCGAGCCGTCGCAGACCTCGTCGACGTCGCACGCGCCGGCGGACGCGCGGCAGATCGTCCCACCTGTTTGCCCGACGTCCGGCGGGCAGTCGTTCGACGTCCCGTCGCAGCTCTCCGCCGCGTCGCAGGTGTGCGCGGCGGCGCGGCAGATCGCCGTGCTCTTCGCGTCGGCGGGGCACGTCGCGCCGGTGCCGGTGCACTGCTCGCCGGGGTCGCAGACGCCCGCGGACGCGCGGCACGTCGTCGTGCTCGATTGGAAGGTGTCGGCCGGACACGCGTCGTTCGTCCCGTCGCAGGTCTCCGCCACGTCGCAGTCGCCGGCGGCGGGACGGCACTCGGCGGTGCTCTTCGTGTCCGGCGGACAGGTGACCGTGCTGCCCGTGCAGCTTTCCGCCGGATCGCAGACGCCGGCGGAGCTCCGACATTCGAAGGTCGACGGTCGAAGCGCGTCCGCGGGGCAGGCGGCGCTCGTCCCCGTGCAGCTCTCGGCGACGTCGCACACGCCTGCTGCGGCGCGGCAGGTGGTCCCGGTCGATTCGAAGCCGTTCGCCGGACAGTCGTCGGCTACGCCGTCGCAGCTCTCCGCGACGTCGCAGATGCCGGCCGATGCACGGCAGACGGCCGTGCTCTTCGCGTCGGGCGGGCAGAGCGCGGTGGACCCGGTGCAGCTCTCCGCCGGGTCACAGACGCCGGCCGAGCCGCGACAGACGACGGTTCCCGGCTGCACGGCGTCTGCCGGGCAGTCGTCGGTTACACCGTTGCAGCTCTCCGCGACGTCGCACGTGCCGACGGCGGCGCGGCAGACCGCCGTGCTCTTCGCGTCCGCTGGGCACGCCGCGCTGGTCCCGGTGCAGTTTTCGGCGAGATCACACACGCCGGCCGACGACCGGCAGACGGTGCTCGACGCGGCGAACGCATCGGCGGGACAGTTGCCGGTCCCGGGACAGGTCTCGGCCACGTCGCAGATCGTCGCGGCCGCACGGCACGTCGCCCCCGCGTTGCCGAACGGATGCTGGCAGGTGACGTTCGTCCCGTCGCACTGATCGAGCGTGCACGGGTTCGCGTCGGCCGTGCAGGCCGTGCCATTCGGCACCTTCGCGTCGGCGGGACAGGTCGCACTCGTCCCCGTGCAGTTCTCCACGAGGTCGCACTCACCCGCCGCCGCGCGACAGTTCGTGCTCGACGACGCGAACGTGCAGCTCGCCGTGCAGCACGACCCCGCCGTGCCGTTCGCCGCGCCGAGGTCGCACTGCTCGCCGAAGGGGGTTCCCGCCTGCACGATCCCGTCGCCGCAGTAGCGGAGGGGACTCACCGACCAGCCCGCGTCGGGCAGGTTGTCGTCGAGAATTTTCCCGTTGAAGGTGAGCGGGTACGCCTTCGCCGATGCGCCGCCCGCGCCCTGGAAGCCGATGGTGGCGCTCTGCCCGTTGGCCCCGGCGCTCATCGTGCTCCGGTACTGGACGTTCATCTCGCTCGACGTCTCGTGGATCTGCACCTGGCCGTTGACGACGTTCCCCGTGTCGCCGACGCGGTTCTCCTGGAAGTCGATGATGAACGTGCGGTTCGGGCTCGTCCCGACGGTCGCGTACTCGATGTTGCTGCTGAACGGCTGGAGGTCGTCCCAGTACCAGAAGAGCGTCGGATTCGGGAAGCTCGCACTCGGGAGCGCGGTGTTCGTCGTCGGATTGGCGCCGGTCGTCGTGCCGAACTGGACGAGGCCGTTCGTGCCGATCGTCGCCGTGTTGTAGCTCACGCCGTCGATCAGGACCGAGAACGGTAGTGTCACGCCCGCGATCGCGTTGTCGCCGCTGAGGCTCGTGAAGCCGGAGATGTCGTCCGGGCTGAACTCGTGGAGCGCGTGCAGCGAGACGTCCTTCGTCGCCTGCGCGTGGACGGACCAGCCTTCGTCGGGCCGATTGTCGTCGAGGACCTTGCCGTTGAAGGTGAGCGGGTAGGCCGCCGCGCTCGCGCCGCCGGCGCCCTGGAAGCCGATGGTCGCGCTCTGGCCGTTCGCGTTCGCGCTGAGCGTGCTCCGGTATTTGACGTTAAGGAGGTTCGATCCTTCGTGGATCTGCACCTGGCCGTTTACCTTGTCGCCCGAGCTCGCGACCAGGTTCTCCTGGAAGTCGATGATGAAGGTGCGGTTCGGGCTCGTGCCGACCGTGCCGTAGCGGATGTTGCTGCCCTCGGTCTGGAGGTCATCCCAGTACCAGAAGAGCGTCGGGCCGGGGAACGTCGCGCTCGGGAGGCTCGCGTTCGTTGCGGGGTTCGCGCCGGTCGTCGTCCCGAACTGGACGAGGCCGTTCGTGCCGATCGTCAGCGTGCTGTAGCTCGTCCCCTCGATCGTGACCGAGAACGGCATCGTGACCCCGGCAATCGCATTGTCGCCGCTGAGCGTGGCGAAGGCCGGCGTGTCGATGCCGATGTCGTCGGGGCTGCACGCCATCATCGCCGACAGCGCCTCGGCGCCGGTCTTGTGCAGGTCGATCGACCAGCCCTCGCTGTTCCGGTTGTCGTCGAGGATCTTCCCGTTGAAGGTGATCGGGAACGCGGTCGCGCCACCGCCCCCCGCCGTCTGGAAGCCGATCGTCGCCGCCTGGCCGTTCGCGATGTGGCCGGTCGAGTCGTAGTGGACGTTGATCACCGCCGACGACTCGTGGATCTCGACCTGGAAGCGCATGTCGTCGGCGGCGTTGTCCTCGACGGCCGGGTTCACGTCCGCCTGGAAGTCGACGACGTAGGTCCGGTCGGGGCTCGTGCCGACGACGCCGTAGCGGATGTTCGTGCCGAAGGCCTGGAGGTCGTCCCAGTAGGCGGCGAGGAAGGGGTTCGTGTGCTTCGACGTCGGCAGGGCCGCGTTCGTCGGGTCGCTCGTGCCCTGCGTGTTCGCGCCGAACTCGATCCAGCCGTTCGTCGAGATGACGATCGTCGAGTAGCTCGTGCCGCCGATGGTCACGCTGAACGGCATCGTCGCCGTCGCGGTCGCGTCGTTGCCGCTGAGCGTGAGCAGCCCGGGAATGTTGGTGGTGTTGATGTCGTCCGGGCTGTGCTGGATCCACGCGCCCACGGAGAGGTCGGCGCGGGCATGGCCGGGAAAAACGGCTCCGGCGGCCGCCAGCAGAAAGACGCCGACGGCGATGCCGCACGCGCGTGGAGTGCTCGTATCACGGACCATGGTCCGGCCCCCTTCGTCTCGGCGGCAGTCGACGCGTCCGCCGCGTGGAGCACGCGACTTACCACGGGCGCGGACGCGAGCGTCAAGCGAAAACTGAAACTATGCGGCGCGTTCTCCCGGCACCGCGGGGATTCTGGATGAAGGCACCGACCAATGATTCCGGGGCTACGACTACTTCGGCGAGCCCGAGCTGATGATCGACTGGTCCGATGCCGTCATGAGGTAGTCCCGCTTCGCCGGAGCCGTTCTCACTCGACGTGGAAGGGTGGCGTGAGGCCGAACGTCGTCACATCGATCGTCGAGGCGACCGCCGCCGGCGTCGGGAACGGCGAATCCGTCGTGCAGCAGATGTCCGGCGCCGTGAACGTCCCGGAGCAGTCGGCTAGGGCGACGCCGGACTGTTTCATACTTACCACGGCATGTGTCGCCACGGGACCGGTCGGATAGTAGAGAAGCCCGCCCAGGAACGCGGCGTGGGGAAGGAGGTAGTTCGGCACGAGGAAGGCGATCAACGGCGTTCCGGTGCATCCGGAGCCTTCGTAGCTGACGCTGTTCCCGGTAAAGAATCCGGTCGCCGTGACCGATACCAGCACGGGATTCCCGGCGATGGTTCGCACGACCTCCGGGACACCGTCCGTGGCGCCGAGCACTGGTCCCACGAGCGTGCCGTTGCTGTCGCGAACCACGAGGCCGCCGCCACCGGAGGCGACGAGCTGCTGCGGGGTGAGTCCGCGAACGGTGTCGGCGTCCAGCCCTGACCCCGCACCGTCGACCGACTGGAGTGCGTTGAGCGTTTGCGTCGGGGAGGGAACTGGCGCAGCGTTCGGATCGAGCGCAACGGAGGCTTCCTTGTCCTTGCACTCGCCCACACGCAATTTCGCCTTGTTCTTCTTCTGGCAGACCAGCACGCTCGTTGCCTGCGCGGCGTCAGCGCAAACGAGAGCGACGAGGACGGCGAGCAGCGAAGAGAAAACGAGACGGCACGCGTGCATCGGTGCACCTCCGACGTAAAGTTGGTTCACTGAACCGCTTGGCAGCACGACGTTCGTGGTCACCTACGGAACGCAGTCGCCATCCGGGTTGCAGCGTGCGTTGGCAACGAACGTCGTCGACGGACCGGCACTTGCGCAGAATTCCTGCGTCACACCGGGACCGCCTTCACAAAGATGTCCCGCGTGTTGGCAGCAGTTGCCCGAACTCGGCGTTCCCGTGACACAATCCCCGGTCGCGCCATCACAGGTGCCGCCGAAGCCTGCATGTGAGAAGCACGAGCCGGTGTAGTTGCAGATTCCCTCGGAGAGGGAGTTGTCGGGTGCCGCGCAGCAGGCAGTCGTCGTCGGGATGGTCGTGGTCGTCGAGGTGCTGCTGGTCGTCGTGGAAGCGAGGCTCGTTGTCGTAGACACGACTTCGCCGACCAACCCACCGAGGCACTGGGAAACAGCGGCCTCCAGGTCCGGCGCCGTGCCCTCGCACGGCTCATGGTGATCGGCCTTGGCGATGGCGTCCCTGAATTTCGCCTGCGCCTTCGAAAGACAGTCGGGATCCACGGCGACGCCTTTTGAAAGTGCCTTTGCGTAACATTGCGCGTCGGCGGACAGCTTCTTCGCCGCGGCCTTGAGCTTGGCCGCCGTGCAGTCGGCGGCCTGCGCCGAGTGGACGGAGACGACGACGGCGCCGGCTACCAGAAGCGCGGCTGAGAAGCGGAGCGAGAGCATGGCACCTCCGAAGTTGCGGACAGAGGCTTCTCCTACAAGGTCGGGCGCACCGTCAAGCGAAAAATTGTGCCGGCCCGGCGCAGCTAGGTAGCGGGCATGGCGTATTTAGACGGCTGCCCGCAGCATGCTCCGAAGGCGGCGACTACTTGCAGCTGAGCTTCGTTCCCGAGAGGAGGCACCTCGCCCTCGCGGGCAGCGTCTGGGGCCACGTCGCCTCGAAGCACTGCCCGGTGTCCGGCACCACGATGTCGGCTCGGACGGCCGGACTCACGCCGTGGCTTCCCCACTTCCCCTTGACCTGGAAGATCACAAGACCCGGCGTCTTCGCGGACTGGTCCCTCAGTACCGCCTTGAACACTCCTCCGGTCTCGTCGGGTGCGACTCGAATACGAGAACGCTTCGCTCTCGGGCGTTCGTCGCTTCGGTCACAGTCGCTCCGCCCGGACTGCTCCGCTTGCCCCGCCGTTCCCGAGCCTTCTGGGCTCGCCGCGCCTTCCGGTTGCCCGCCACAGCCCTCCGCCCACGGCGCGCAGCGTATCATGGCGGAAAGCCCCGAAGCCGCCGCCGCGCGGCGCCAGCCTACGCGTCGGGGAGGCGACGGCGCTGGCGTGGGCGGCGTTGATCGTAGACGCGACACGCGGGCCGTACACGGCGGAGATGACGTGGACCGCCGCGACGGGCAGCAGCGCGAGGCCGACGAGCCTCCACAGCGCGCCATCGGCCCGGTGTCTACCGCCGATCACTGCGGCCCGTCACGCCCAAAAGAAGGGCGAGCGGGCCGCTGCTATGTTGCTATATCTGGTGTCAGTAGCGGGGCCGAAAAGAGGGGAAATCAGCGAGGAGTCACCGGATACGAAAAATGGCTTCACCCGAAAACCCGGCTGCGAAAAATGGAGCGTCCCCGACAGTACCGAGTCGGAACCAGCTCGTCGACTGGCTGAGGGAGGTCGACCTGTTGCGGCAGGCCGAAGCGGCGTAGGGAGGGGCACCGGCCGGAAAGTCCAACCGGGGCGCGGGGGACACACTCCCCGCGAGAGTTGGAACCAGGACGGGACGCGTCGCCGCTTCGCATGGGCCTCCGGTCTCTTCTCCCTTCGGTTTTCTCTTTTGGTTCCCCAAGTCGGGGTAGAGCTGGTGAGCCCTCCGGCGCTGCGAGACACCGGGAACGGTCGGTAGTCGTGCTGATCTGAAAATTTGTGGCGCGCGCGGGAATTTTCGCTTCACGCGTGGTGACCGCACTCCTCGCCACGCCAGGCGCTCCTGGCCTCCGCCGCGATGAAGTAGACCATGCCCAAGGCGGCGGCGGGGTCGGCCCACCACCACCCGAGGACCGCGTTCAGCACGATTCCCGCGAGCGTGAGCACCGACAGCCAGAGGCATGCAGTCGTCTGCGAGGCGTCCGCGTCCAGCGCTCGGCTCCCGAGGCTGTGAGCCAGGTCCCGCTTCGCACGTCCGAGCCAGAACATAACGACGATGGAGACGGTCGTTACGGCCATCCCGATCAGGCTCACCTCCGGCCGTTCGCCTGCGATGAGCCGCGAAGAGGCTTCCACGGCGATGTAGAGGGCGAGGCCGAACAGAGAGACCGCGACGAGTCGTTGCGCGCGACGTTCGGCGTGCTCGATCCGCTCAGCATGCGACGCTCGCTCTGCGAGCAGGCGCCAGATCAGAATGGCGCCCGATGCGCTCTCGACGAAGCTGTCCACCCCGAAGCCGAGGAGCGCGACACTGCCGGCGCTCAAGGCCGCCCCGACTGACACGACCCCCTCCACGATGTTCCAACCGACGGTGAGCCACTCCAGTCGCAGGCCGCGCTGGACGAGCTGTTCGCGGGTCGGTTTCATGTCGCCCTCGGGTAGCGCCGGCCGAGCCGGTGGGCGAGAAGGTAGAAGGTCGGCAGCGCAAGCAGTGTGAACAGCGTGGACGTGACGAGGCCCCCGATCATCACGATTGCCAGGGGCCGCTCGATCTCCGTGCCGTGGAGCCGGAGGACGAGCAATGGTAGCAGCCCACAGATCGCGGTGGCCGCGGTCATCAGCTTCGGTCGCACCCGGCCGATGCTGGCTTCCCGGACGGCGTCCTCGAACGACCTTCCCTCGTCGAGCAGCTCCCGAGTCTGTGTGACGAGCACGAGCCCGTTTTGCACGGCGATGCCGAACAGACCGATCAGCCCGACGAGGGAAGACACGTTCCAGGTCTCTCCCGCCACGAGTAGAGCGACGATGCCGCCGACGAACGCGGTGGGGAGGGTCGCAAGGATCACCAGGGCGTCCCCCCACGACCCGAGCGCCAGGTAAAGGAGCACCAGGACCGCGAGGACGGCGGCCAGGATCGCGAGCGTGAGCGAGCGAGCCGCCCGCGCCTGGCTCTCAACTCGGCCGCCGACGTCCACGAAGTAGCCCGGTGGGAGGGGAACGGTATCCCCCACGCGCTGCGCCACCTCCGCCGCCGTGCTGCCGAGATCCCGGCCGGCGACACTGGCCTCGACGGCGATTCGTCGGCTTCCCGCCTCCCGCCGGATGGCTCCCGGTCCGAACGCTTCCTCGATGCTCGCGAGCTGGCCGAGCGGGATGCGCGAGCCGTCGTGGCCGTCCACGAAGAGCGCCCGCAGCGCATTCACGTCGCCGCGGCGATCGTCTTGCAGACGCACGATGAGATCGAAGCGTCGCTGTCCGAGCCAGACCTCCGACGCTTCCTCGCCGACGAGCCCGATCCGCACGGCGCGGATCACGTCGCCGGGCGTGAGTCCGACTCTGGCGGCGGCATGGCGGTCGATGTCGAGCCGGAGCTGCGGGAGGCCGGCCATCTGCTCGACGCGGAGGTCGGTGATCCCCGCCACGCGGCTCATAACCTCGCGTACCTGCTCCCCGAGCCGCACGAGTTCGTCGAGGTCGGGACCGAAGACGCGGAGCGAGAGGTCCGCAGGCGTCCCGCCGAGCCCTTCGTCGACCCGCATACCGAGCGGCGTAGTCAGAAGCGTCGAGACGCCGGGCACGGTCTCCAGCTTCTCCCGCACGGCGTCCGATAGTTCGTCGAGCGCTCGGCCGCGATCCTTCTTCAACACCACGAGGACGTCGGACGTCGTGTGTGGCATCGGGTCCTCGGTGCGTTCGGCGCGGCCGGTACGGCGGACGACATCCTCGACCTCTGGCAGCTCCCGGAGCACGTCTTCCACCCGATGATTCAGGCGGTCGACCTCGTCGAGGGAGGCCTCGGGCGGGAGCATCGTCTGGAGGAGGAGGGCGCCCTCGTCGAGGCGCGGCATGAAGTCGGAGCCGACGACGCGCGCCAGCAGTAGCGCCGGCACCGTCACCAACACCGAGACGAGGAGCACCCGCCCCGGGTGACGCAGGCTCACGTCGAGCAGCGGCGCGTAGCGGCGCTTCACCTGACGCACGAGCCAGGCGTCCTCCTCGGGGCCCCGGCGTGGACGGAGGAGCGCGGCGGAAGCGAGGGGGACGATCGTCATCGCGAGCAGAAGCGAAGCGGCGAGGGCTGCGATGACCGCGGCGGCGAGCGGCTGGTACATCCGCCCCTCGATGCCGGACATGGCGAAGAGCGGGAGGAAGACCGCGATCACGATGAAGGTGGCGAACGCGATCGGGCGGCCCACCTCCGCTGCCGCCTGCAGCGCGCGCTCGGCGGATGTCCCGTCGCGGCGCGCGCTCAGCCGGTGGACCACGTTCTCGGTGACGATGATCGCGGCATCCACGAGGAGCCCGACGGCGATGGCGAGACCGCCGAGGGTCATGGTGTTGAGCCCGGCGCCGGCCGGGCGGAGGAGCAGGCCGGCGAGCGCGATGGACAGCGGCAAGGTGAGCGTCACGATGAGGGCAGCGCGGAGATCGCCGAGGAGCACGAGGAGGACGAGGACGACGAACACCGCGCCGAGGAGGACCGCACGTCCCACGCCGCCGAGCGCCGACGCGATCAGCTCCGACTGGTCGTAAACGACCCGGAGCTGCACGCCCGGGGGCATGCTGCGTTGCAGCTCCGCGACGGCTTCGCGGATCGCGGCCGCGACGCGCACCGTATCGGCCCCGAACTGCTTCGTCACGCGGCAGCTCACGACCTCGCCGCGGAGGCGGTGCGCGAGTCCCCGGCGCACGGCCGGCGCCTCACGCACGTCCGTCACGTCGCCGAGGAGCACGGGGGTCGTGCCCCGGACGGCGACGACGGTCTGGTAGAGATCGTCCGTGTTCCTCGCGCGCCCCACCGCGCGCACCGTCCACTCCATCGGTCCCTGCGTGACGATGCCGCCCGCGGCGTTAAGGTTCGCGCCCTCTACGGCGTGCATGACCTCATCGAGCGTCACGCCCCGAGCCGCCATGCGTTCGGGATCGAGCTGGACCTGGAACTGGCGGAGGTAGCCGCCGAGGCGCTCGACGGCGGCCACCCCGGGCACGGCGAGAAGCCGGTTCCGCACCTCGAACTCCGCCAGGTCGCGCAGCGCCATCAGGTCGGCGACGCCCGGCTCGGCCTCCAGGGTCAGCTCGAAGATCTCGTTGAGCCGGCCGGTGAGGCTGGAGATGAGTGGCGCGTCCGTGGCCGGCGGGAGCTGTGGGGCCACCTGCCCGACGCGCTCGGCGACGAGCTGGCGCGAGCGATAGTAGTCGGCGTCCGCCTCGAACTCGACGGTCACCTGCGACACGCCGAGCTGCGACGTCGAGCGGATGCGGCGGACGTTCGGGAGGCCCGCGAGCGCGACCTCCATCGGGATCGCGATCCCGGTCTCCAGCTCCTCGGCCCCCATCGCGGGATTCTGGACGATGACGTTGAAGACGGGCGCAGAGAGGTCGGGGAACACGTCACGCGGGAGCGCGAGGAGCCACGTCACGCCGATTGCCGTCCCGGCCGCGATGAGGAGGACCACGAGGAGCGGGCGGGCGAACGTGGCGCGGATCACCCGCCCGACGAGCGCCTGCTCAGTGCTCATGGTGCTCGCCCTCGCCGCGCGCTTTCTCCGCCTCGGCCTTCAAGAGGAATGCGCCCTCGACGACGACGGTCTCGCCCGGAGTAAGTCCCTGGACGATCTCGACCTCGCCGCCGAGGTCGCGGCCTCGGCCGACCGGTCGGGCCTCGAACACGCCCTCGCCGCGCGGAAGGAAGACGGCCCAGCCGTCGTGGAGTCGCTGCACCGATGCGGCGGGCACGGCGACGACCATCGCCCCGCCTGCACCGAGCGGCAGCCACGCGGTCGCCGACATGCCGGGACGAAGAAAATCCTCCTCGTTCCCGAGGTCGATTCGGACGGCGACGGTGCGCGAGCTGGGTTCGACGCGCCGTCCGACGAGCATGACCCTCCCCGTGAACGCGCGGCCGGGAAGGGCCGGCAGCGTGACGCGCGCCGTAGAGCCGGGTGAGACGCGTACCGCGTCGCGTTCGAACGCGTGGACGGTGAGCCAGAGCCGCGAGAGGTCGGCGATGCGGAAGAGCGTGTGCGTCGGTTCCACCATCTGGCCCCGCGCCACATCGCGGTCGATGACGATGCCCGCCAGGGAGCCTCGGAGCTGGAAGCGGGCAGTGTCCTCCGCCTCGGTCGCTGCCTCGCCCCCGAGCGCCCGCAGGCCGGTTTCCGCCGCGCGAAGGTCTGCTGCCGCCGCGACCGCCGCCGCCTGCGCCTCCTCCACCTCGCGGCGTGGGACGATGCCTTCCAGGCCGCGCTTTCGCCGGAGGCTCTGCTGTGTGACGTCCGCCCGCGCCCGCGCCGCGATCACCTCGGCCCGCGCCTTCCCGAGGTCGACACTCTCGAGCACCGCGAGCGGCTGCCCGGGCGCGACCACGTCGCCGATGCCCGCGAGCACCTCGCGGATTCGCGCCGAGATCGGCGAACCCACCTCCGCGTACTTCTCCTCGTTCACGCCGATCTCGCCGAGGGCCGTCACCCCTTCGCCGCTCGGACGGGACTCGACCACGCTCGTCGTCACCCGGAGGTCCCGCAGCATCTCGGGATCGATGCGGAGCAGGTTATCGGGCGCTTCGGCGGCCCGCGGCTCGGATGCGGCCGTGCGTTCCTCGTGGCCGTCCTTGGCGTTCGAGCCGTTCTTGCCGCCGCAGGCAACGGCGAGGACCGCGAGCAATACCGCTGGAGCCGTCCTCATCGGAGTACACCGGCACGAGCCTCAAGCTCGACTGCGGCAAGTGCCGCCTCCAGCGACCGCTCCACGTAGTCGAGGCGCGTCCCGAGTGTCTCGCGGCGCACGAGGAGATAGTCGGGCAGGCTCAACTCCCCTGCCTCGTAGCTCCGGCGCGCGAGGGCATCGTTGTCGTCCAGAAGCGGCAGTGCGCGACGTTCGAGATCCTCGATGCCCGCCGTCAGGTGGACGTATGCCTCGAACCCGGCCCGCACCACCACCTGCACGGCGCGACGACGCGCGTCCAGCTCCAGGCGAAGCCGCCGTGCCCGCGCCGTCCCCGCGATCCGCTGCTCCTGTCCATTCGTGAAGACCGGCAGCGAGACCGACAGGCCCGCGAGCGGAATGTCCGCTCCCTCCTCCCGCTTGTACCCGACGCGCACGCCGAGGTCGGGCCACCGGAACCCCTCGCCGAGCCGGGCCTCCGCTTCCGCCGCTCGGACATCGCCCGCGAGCATGCGGAGGTCGGGACGCTCCTCCGCCGAGACGAGCAGCTCGTCCAGCGGCCGGGGATGACGTGTTCGCAGCTCCCCACGCACGTCGAGGGGCTCGCCGGCATCCATGCCGAGCGCCACCCTCAACGCACGGAAGGCGAGATCGCGGGCCGCTTCCGCTGCGCGCATGTCTGCATGCGCCCGCGCTGCGGCCAGGCGAGCCACGTTCAGGTCGAGATCCGCGATGTCACCCGCTTGGTGACGCCGTTCCGCTACACGGAGGAGATCGGCCGCCAGATCCCCGTTCGCCCGAAGGACGCGCAGCCGATCTTCGGCCGCGATGGCGCGCAGGAACGAGGTCGCCACATCGCTCAGGACCTCGCGAGTGGTGTCCTCCGCGCTCGCCGCTTCGCGGTCGACCTCCGCCTGGGCGCCGAGGATGCGCGATCGGCGGCGGTCTCCCAGCTCGAAGGTCTGGTTCAGGCTCGTGTCGATGTCGGTCGACACACCGCGATCCGAATCCCGCCGTCCGCCCGCGGCCTCGATCATCGGGTTGTCGCGGAGAAGGACCGATGCGCCCGCCAATCGACCCCGCGCTTCATCGGGACGAAGGCGAGCGGCCAGGATGGCGGGCGCTTCTTGGCGCGCGCGCTCCAGCGCGCCGTCGAACGTCAGGACGGTGGTGAGACCGGGACGAGCAGCAAGCGCAACGACGGCAGACGCCGCCGCCAGCGGGATGCGGAACATGGGTTCTCCTCGCGTGTGGGGCCGCCACGCAAGCGGCCGGTGTCAGGACCGATGACTTACGCGAGAAGACGCTTCGGGACGTGAAAGATGTCCGCCGGCTCCGGGTCGGCGGGACGCACGCTTGCGATCCACGGCACGGGTTCCCGGACGACGGCAGGCGTCACCGGCGGACAGGCAAAGACCGGCGCAGCGGTGTGCGTCGAGGGGGAGCAGCTGAGGCAGGCCGGAGGGCACCGACCGTCCGGGCCGTCGTTCGCACAGCGCTCCGGGCAGATCGTGGTCGGCGCGATGGCCAGAGAGACCATCACCTGTGCCTGCATCAGAGCGAAGGAGAACAGGACCGCGCGGCGGAACATGCCTCGGAGGACGATACAGGCTCGTCCCGAAGGAGTCGAGCTGAGCTGCTCGTCCCGTTCGGCGTGGATCTCGCCTCGTGCATCGACGATTCGCTGAACTTTACTTGACCGTTCAATTCCCGATTGGTAGCCGGCCTCAGTGGCAGAGGAGGGGGGGCTGACGAACGCGGGGCGGAGTCAGGGGGTCGCGCCTTCACGGCGCGCGACGCGAAGGAGCTGGCCGGCATGACGTACCGCCAGCTCAACGATTGGGACGCGCGCGGGGCGATCCCGGGCGGCCGCGCGGGAGACGCGGGCTGGCGGAAGTTCTCGGCGCGCGACCTCTTCGCGATGATGGTGTGCAGCGAGATCCGTCGACGCGTTGGCGTCCCCGTCGAATCGCTGCGGTACGTCATGAACTGCATGGTGCAGAACGACGGCCGGAACCACCTGAGCGCCGCGATAAAGCTCATGCGGTTGAACAAGCACGGTGTGACCCTGCGATCCGTGACCGAGCCCATCAGCGAGGACTCGATGGGCCGCTTGATGGAGAACGTGATGGCGGCGGTCGCGCAGCTCGACAATGACGTCCGGGGGGACCGGACGAAGGCCGGCATGCGAGCGGCGCTCGAAAGCGGGAGGTGGACCTTCGGACCGCCACTCGGTTACGTCCGCTCGCGGGACCCATCGGGGCACCCGACCATCGCGCCGGACGGCGAGCGCGCTCCGCTTCTGCGGAAGGCGTTCGAGCTGTGTGCGAGCGGCCTCCACCGGCCGCATCAGGTCCTCGATGTGGTTACCGGTCTCGACGGCGGGGACGAAAGCGAAGCGTCCCCGGCGGGATTCGAACCCACGTTACCGACGTGAAAGGCCGGTGTCCTAGGCCAGACTAGACGACGGGGACGGCGGGACGGGCGGACTTACCAACGCGGCGCCATCCCTGCAACCTCGCGCCCCGAGAGCGCTTCGGCGCCGACGCGCGCCACACCGAAACCGGTGATTCCGCCGACGCGCGATGCCGGCGCACCTTCGGGACACCATGACGACACGACACGCAACCGTCATCGTCGCGCTCGCGACCGCCTCCGGACAGAACACCCCCGGAGAGCCGGCCATCCCGGACCAGCCGCGGAACAAGGCGGACCAGTACAGCGAGACGCCCGGCGCGCACGCCGAGCGCCCCGGGAAGCACTCGACGACCGCCGGGCGGCACGGCACGTCGGGCGAAGTCGGCGGCGGCACCAACACGCAGTCGGGCTCCGAAGCCGCCCCGACCGATCACCCGGTGCGACAACAGGGCGACTGAGCGGCGTCAGCCGCCGAGCCGAGCGAGCGCGCGACCGAGCCCGAACGCGACACCCGCTGCGACGCCGCCGACGACGAGCGTCTGCGCCGCGCCGCGCACCGGTGAACTGCCGGTGAAGCTCGCCTTCACGGCGCCGAAGACCACCAGCGCGATGCCCGTCACCCCGACCGACGCGAGAAGCGCGTCGCCGAGCGAGATCGGAAAGAGGTACGGCGCGAGCGGGATCAGTCCCGCCACCATATACGCGATCGCGATCCGGAGCGCGCTCCAGAGGGCACCGCGCGGGGCCGGCTCCTCGAGGCCGAGCTCCTCGCGCATCATGAACCGGACCCACGCGTCGCGCTCGGCGGTCACCGCGTCCGTCGCCCGATCGAGCGCCTCGCCGCGAAGACCGTACCCGCGAAAGATCCGCCGCACCTCCGCGCGCTCCTCGCCCGGCATCACCTCCGTCTCGCGGATCTCGCGCGCCAGCTCCATCCGATACGTCTCGGCCTGGCTCTGCGCGGCGAGATAGCCGCCGAGGCCCATGGAGATCGACCCGGCGGCGATCTCCGCGAGCCCGCCGATCACGACGAGCAGGTTCGACGTCACCGCGCCCGCGAGCCCGGCGGCGAGCGCGAACGGCGTGGTGAGACCGTCCGACATGCCGAGGATCAGATCGCGGACCGCGTCGCTGCCGGCGAAGTGGGTCTCGTGGTGCCGACGTCGTGCCATCGGCGCATCCTCCGCAATGCGCGTGGCGAGCGTCAATCCGTCGCCACGGTTGACGCTCTCGGCGACCGCGTCGAGAATGCGCGCGCCGCGTGCGTCTCCTTTTCGTCAACGCCAATCGCAGCCTGAGCTACGGCGGCGTCGAGCGCTGGATGATCGACGCGGCCGCCGGCCTCGGCGGTCGCGGGCACGACGCCGTCCTCCTCGGTCGACCGGGAACCGCGTGGCTCGACGCCGCCGCGACGGCCGGCCTCCGCGTCCGCGCCGACATCCACGGCACGTGGGCGGGCCGCGTCCTTCGCGTCCGGACCGCGATGCGCGCGGAGCGGCCCGACCTCGTGATCGTCAAGGGCAAGAAGGCGGCCCGGATGGCGAGCTGGGGCCGCGCGACCGGCGCCGGCGGACGCGTCGTCTTCTTCCTCGGCGCGACGCACGAACTCGAGCCGCGACGCTGGATCGATCGTCACACCTGGGCGCGCGTCGATGCCGGCATGGTCGTCGCGCACGGCGCCGCGCGCTGGTACGTCGAGCGCGGCTTCGGCCCCGCGACGAAGATGCACGTCCTCTGGAAGGGCGTCGACGTCGACCACTTCGACGCCGCGCGCGACGACGCCGCACGTGTCCGGACGGCGCTCGGCGTCCGGCCCGGCACGCTCGCCATCGGCACGGTCGGTCGCCTCGCGTGGCAGAAGGGGATCGACGACCTCCTCGACGCCGTCCGTCGCCTGCGCCCCGCGCTCCCCGACGCGCGGTTCTTCGTGGTCGGCGGCGGACGTGATGCCGCGGCGGTCGCCGCGGCTGCCGCAGCGCCGGACCTCGGCGGCGCCGTGACCCTTCTCGGCCAGCGCGACGACGTGCCCGCCGTCCTCGCCGCCATGGACATCGTCGTGCAGAGCTCGCGACGGGAGGCAATGGCACAGACGACGCTCGAGGCGATGACGGTCGGCCGTCCCGTCGTCTCGACGACGACCGTCGGTGCCGACGAGGCGATCGAGGACGGCGTGAGCGGCGTCCTCGTGCCCGTCGGCGACCCGCCCGCGCTCGCCGAGGCGATCCTCGGGCTCGCCGGGGACCCGGCCCGAAGGGCGGCGCTCGGCGCGGCCGCCCGAGACCGTATCGTCCGGCACTTCTCGCGCGCCTCGATGCTCGATCGCTGCGAGGCCATCTTCGAGACGATCCGGGGTGGCTCCCCCGAAGACGTGATCCGGTCCGCGCGCCGGTCGGACGTCGACGGCCGGAAACCAATGGTATAGGCACCCGGAGGTAATGGAGCGCGTACACGCCCCAGACGGGCGCGTCCGACGCCATGCCCTCGCGCTCGGGGCGAGCGCCCTCGCCGTCGGCCTCGCACTGCTCGTCGATCCGGCCGTCGAGCCGTACGTCTTGGCGGAGCTCCTGCTCGGCGCCGTCGCGACCAGCGCGTGGTACGGCGGGCTCGCCGCCGGCCTCGTCGCGACGGCCGTGTGCTCGGCGGCGAGCGTGTACTTCGTGCTGCCGCCGCTGCACGGTGGCGCGACCGCCGCGCTCACGAGCGCGGTGGAGCTCGCCGTCTTCCTGCTGACGGCGCTCCTCGTGAGCCGGCTCCGCGCGACCGTGCGCGCGTCGCGCGCGCACGCGGAGGCGAGCGCGCACGCCGCGCAGATGCAGGAGCTCCGGCTCGCGTTCCTCGCCGAAGCGTCGAGCGTGCTCGGGGCTTCGCTCGACTACGAGACGACCCTCAAGGCCGTCGCGCATCTCGCCGTGCCGTTCCTCGCCGACTACTGCACCGTCGACATGCTCGAGGACGGGGGCACGATCCGCCGGCTCGCGATCGAGCACGTGAACCCCGTGCAGGGGCGACGTGCGCACGAGCTCCATGAGCGTCATCCCGTCGCGTCGTGGCCCCATCATCCGGTGCGCGAGGTCCTTCGCAGTGGCCGCCCGGACCTCCGCGCCGAGGTCGGCGAGGACGTCATTTCCACCGTCGCGCCCGACCCCGAGCAGGTGGCGCTGGTGCGGGCGCTCGGGATCCGGTCGGCGATGTACGTGCCATTGACCGCGCGCGGGCGGATCCTCGGGGCGATCGGATTCCTGATCACCGAGTCCGATCGGATCTACGACGCGACCGACCTGACGCTCGCGGAGGACCTGGCGCGGCGATGCGGCACCGCGATCGACAACGCGGGACTCTTCCGCGGCGCGCAGACCGAGATCGCCGAGCGCAAGCGGGCAGAGGCGCGCCTGCGAGAAAGCGAAGAGCGGCTGCAGTTCGCACTCGACGCCGCGCGCATGGGGACCTGGGAGTGGGACCTCGAGAAGGGGGACGGCGAGGTCCGGGTGGAGTGGGCTCACGGCAGCGGGATGCTCGGCGACGGCGAGCACAGCGTCTGGAGCACCGTCGGGAGCTTTCTCGAGCGCGTGCATCCCAACGACCAGGCGTCCGTCCGCCGCGCCCTCGAGCGGGCGATCCGCGACGGGACGGACTACGAGGTCGAGTTCCGGGTCTTCCGTCCCGACGGCGCGATCGGCTGGATCGGCTCGCACGGGAAGGTCGTGCGCGATGCGAGCGGCAAGCCGATCCGGATGGTCGGCGTCCCGATGGACATCACCGAGCGCAAGCGTGCCGAGCAGCGGCTCGCCGTGCAGTACGAGACGACGCGCGTGCTCGCCGCGTCGACGACGCTCGAGGAGGCCGCGCCGGAGGTGCTCCGCGCGGTCTGCGAATGCCTCGGCTGGGTCCAGGGTGCCCTCTGGCGGGTCGACGGAGCGACGGGCGTCCTCCGCTGCGTGGACACGTGGCATGCGCGGGCCGCGGCGGTCGCCGAGTTCGAAGGCGCGAGCCGGAGCACGACGTTCCTCCGCGGCGTCGGCCTCCCGGGTCGCGTGTGGGAAGGCGGCGAGCCGGTGTGGATCCCCGACGTCGCCCGCGACACCAATTTTCCGCGCGCCGGGACCGCGGCGCAGGCCGGACTTCACGCGGCGTTCGGCTCCCCGGTGAAGTGCGCCGGCGAGGTCCTCGGCGTCCTCGAGTTCTTCAATCCCCGCATCATGCCGCCCGACGTCGAGTTGCTCGCGATGATCGACACGATCGGGACGCAGGTCGGGCAGTTCATGGAGCGCAAGCGCATCGAGGCGGAGCGCGAGCGACTCCTCGCCCGCGAGCAGGCGGCGCGCACGGAGGCGGAAGCCGCCGAGCGGCGGGCGGCGTTCCTCGCGGAGGCGAGCACCGTCCTCACGCGGTCGCTCGATCACCGCGCGACGCTCGACGCGCTCGCCCGCTTGACCGTTCCCGCGCTCGCCGACTGGTGCACCGTCGACCTGCACCGCGACGACGGGACGATCGAGCGCGCGGCCGCCGCCCACATCGATCCGGCGAAGTGCGAGCGCCTGGCCGAGTTCCGGCCGCTCCGCGGCGGCTCGTCGTCGACGCCGGGCGCGCCGCTCCCCGGCCTCGCGCCCGAGGACGTCGCGATCATGGAGAGCGTCGACACGCGGTCGTACATGCTCCTGCCACTCGAGGCACACGGCCACGTCCTCGGGGCGATGGCGTTCGGGTCGGTGACGCCCGCGCGCTACCGTCCGGCCGATCGTGCGCTCGCCGAGGACCTGGCGCACCGCGCGGCGCTCGCCGTCGAGAACGCGCGCCTCTATCGCGACGCGCAAGAGGCAGCACGCCGGAAGGACGAGTTCCTGGCGATGCTCGGACACGAGCTCCGGAACCCGCTCGGCGGGCTCCGCGGCGCCATCGAGGTCCTCGACCACGTTGGCTCCGACGCCGACGTGGCGGTCCGGCAGCGCGCCATCATCGACCGCCAGACCCGACACCTGACGCGTCTGGTGGACGATCTGCTCAAGGTGTCGCGCGTCGTGTCGGGACGGATCGCGCTCGAGCGAGAGCCCGTCGATCTGCACGACGTCGTCATGCGCTCCGTCGCCTCGTTCCGGCCGCGGGTGGAAGAGCGGGGTCTCGAGCTCGGTGTCCGTGTCGACGGCACGCCGCCGATCGTCGACGCCGACCCGGTGCGTCTCGAGCAGGTGCTCTTCAACCTGCTCGACAACGCCGTCAAGTACACGCCGGCCGGCGGACGGATCGACGTGACCTTGAGCCGCGCAGGGGACGAGGCGATCGTCTCTGTTCGCGACAGCGGCATCGGGATCGCGCCGGCGATGCTGCCGCGCGTCTTCGACCTGTTCACGCAGGCGGAGCGGACGCTCGACCGCGCGCAGGGCGGCCTCGGCCTCGGGCTCGCGCTCGTCCGACGGCTGATCGAGCAGCACGGCGGCACCGTCGCGGTCGCGAGTGAGGGTCCGGACCACGGCACCGAGTTCACGTTCCGCCTGCCGCTCGCCGCGGACGTGCCGGCCGCCGCCCCGGCGGAATCGCCGCCGCCCGCGCCCGCCACGGAGCGACGGCAGAGCGGGCGTCACATCGTCCTCATCGAGGACAACGCCGACGGTCGCGAAGCGTTGCAAGCCCTTCTCGAGATCCTCGGTCACCGCGTGGAGGCGGCGCCCGATGGGCCGCGCGGCGTCGAGCTGGCGCTTCGCACGCGGCCGGACGTCGTGCTCGTCGACATCGGCCTTCCTGGCCTCGACGGCTACCAGGTCGCGAAGATGATCCGGACGCGCGTCGGTCGGGGCGTCGTCCTGGTGGCGCTCACCGGGTACGGTCAGCCGGAGGATCGCCGCCGTGCGCTCGAAGCCGGCTTCGACGCTCACCTGGTGAAGCCGATCGACACCGAAGAGCTGTCGCGCCTCCTCGCCGAGCTGCACCCGGCGGACGCGGCCTAGCGCCGCGATGCGCGCGCCGGACCCGGTCCGCTACCCGGACGAGGGATCCGAACGCGGCGAAGCGATGCTGAGTCGACCTCGCGCGAGGGGAACCGCTCCGGTCGCGGTCGCCGTCGCCGCGGTGGCGGCGCTGTTCTGGGCGCTGCACTTCCGGCCCGGCGGCCATTCCGCGCCGCTCATGGGCGGAGGCGACCTCCGCATCTACTTCTATCCGTACTACGACGCGGCGTATCGGTGGATGGCCTCCGGGGTGCTCCCACTCTGGAACCCGTACCAGCTGTGCGGGATCCCGTGGATCGGCACGGTGCAGGGCGGACTCTTCTACCCGGTGCACGCGCTCTACCTCGCGCTTCCGACGTACCTGGCGCTCGCGCTCTCGGGATTGCTCCATCTGATCTTCGTCGCGGTCGCGACCATGGCGTTCGCGCGCACCGTCGGACTCGCGATGCCCGCCGCAGCGCTCGCCGCGCTCCTCTTCCCGCTTCGCGGGATCATGCCGTCGTGGCTCGTATGGCCATATCTCCTCGAGGCCGCGGCGTGGCTGCCGCTCGGAAGTCTCGCGGTCCTCCGGCTGACGCGCGAGCCGGGCACGCGGCCCGTCGGGATCCTCGCGCTCGCGACCGGCATGAGCGCGCTCGCGGGTGGTCCGCAGGCGACCGCCTACCTCGTCTACGCCTGGGCAGCGCTGCTCGTGTCGCTCCTGGTGTTCGACCGCGCGCGCCGCGTCGACGTCGGGGTCGCCCTCGGCTCGTTCGCCGCTGCGGTCCTGCTCGGCGGCCTCATCGGCGCGGTGCAGCTTCTGCCCGCGCTCGAGATGACGCGCGAAGGCCTCCGCACCGCGAGCACGCTGTCGACGGCGGTCATGGTGCACTACGAGGCGGCGGGATCGGCGATCGTGCGGGGGATCGTCGACGACGGATCGCGCTACCTCGGGGTGGTGGGCCTCGTCCTCATCCCGGCGGCGCTTCTCGGCGCTCGCCACCGCGCGATCGCGATCTCGGCGCTCGTCGTCGGCGGGTTCGCATTCTTGTTCGCGCTCGGTCCATCGACGCGCTTGTTCGCGGTGTACCGCGTGCTTCCGCTGCTCGGCTGGTTCCGCCAGCCGAGCCGGATCGGCGTGCTGCTGGACTTCGCGTTCGCGATCCTGGCTGCCGTCGGCCTCGACGCGCTCGTCCGCGCCGGGGAAACGGGCGCGGCGACGTCGCCGCGCGATCGACGCGCCGGGGTCCTCCTGCTCGTGACGCTCGCCGCGGCGCTCGCCCTCGCCGGACGCGACGCGCTGCGCGGCGTCGCCGTTCCCGCGATGATCGCGCTCGCGGCGGCCGGCGCGGTCGCGCTCGCCGTCGTCGGCGGGGCGCGCGTCCGCGGCGTGGTCGCGGGGATCTTCCTCGCGCTCGCCGCCGCGCAGATCTTTCCCGGCGAGCCGATCCCGACCATGCCGCCGTACACGGCGGCCGCGGCGGCGGCGTATCGGCGGCACGACGTCGCGTTCGAGCGCCTCGCGCGTCTCGCCGGACACGACCGCGTGTGGCTCGTCGGGAGCGGGATCGGTACCGGCGTCGACTTCACCCCCAAGCTCGCGACGCGCTACGGCCTCCGCTCCATCCAGGACTACGAGCCGCTCAGTCTGCGGCGACAGGCGGAATACTGGCGGTACTTGGAGCGCGGCGCGTCCGCTCTCAGCCGCTCCCTCCAGGGCTTCGAGGGACGGGCGTCGCTGCTCGTGCACGCGCCGCACAATCGGCTGACCGCCACGGCGGTGCTGCCGCGCCGTCGCCTGGTCGACCTCGCGGCGGTGCGCTTCGTCCTGATGACCGAGTCGCTCCAGACGTTTTCCGACGTTCCGGATTTCATCGCGGGCATGGGACTCGAGGCGCGCGATTCCGGGGAGCCCGGTCTCGTCCTCCTCGAAAACCCGCGGGCGCTCCCGCGGGCCTTCGTCGCCTATCGGGCGTCGCCAGCGCCGCCGGTCGCCGAGCTGCTGGAGCACCTGTCGCGCGACGACTTCGACCCGATGCGCGAGAGCTACGTCGAGGGCAGCGTCGATGCGCCGGTCCCGACGGCGCCCGCTCGCGGCGCGCCCGCGACGATCGTCCGCGACGACCCGCGCGTCGTCGAGCTGGACGTCGATCTCGCCGCGCCCGGTCTCGTCGTCCTCTCCGACACGTTCTACCCGGGATGGCGCGCGACCGTCGACGGCACCGCGGCGCCGATCTACGCGACGAATCACGTCTTCCGCGGCGTGCCGGCGCCGGCCGGTCGGCATCGGGTGCGGTTCAGCTATGCGCCGTGGTC
>Ga0070741_10003281_pt1 | contig 40608 bp, 29 predicted proteins | sample Coa_R1_4_FD_66440 | JGI IMG/M metagenome (GOLD analysis project Ga0070741, IMG submission 66440) | Surface soil microbial communities from Centralia Pennsylvania, which are recovering from an underground coalmine fire - Coalmine... | ecosystem: Environmental > Terrestrial > Soil > Unclassified ...
CACGGGGCAGTGGGCGTGATGCAGGACGCCATCCGAGACGCTGCCGAGCAGGAACCGCTGAAATCCGCCCAGCCCGCGACTGCCCAGCACGATCAGGTCGGCCTGTTCCTCTTCCGCCACCCTCACGATCTTATCTACCGGATGCCCCAGTTCACGCCGGGCTGTGTACCGCGCTCCCGCTTCCGCCAGGACTTTGCCGGTACGCGCCTCGACAGCCACCTGCGCTTCCTCCGCCGCCTGATAGACGGTCTCCGTGCTGATGACCGCGCCGCTGGTCAGCGCGCCGGACGCCAGCAGCGGCGCCGGATTGAAGACAGTGACCAGGACGATTTCGCCGTCGAACTTGACCGCGATCTCGGCGGCTGTGCGCGCCGCTTTCAGCGCATCCTCCGAACCGTCCGAGCCGACCAGGATTTTCTGGAACATGGTTTTCCTCCTGTCCCTATCTACAGTGTCCGGCACAACCCGGCCCTGACAGACTAGCGTTCCGACAGCTCGTTCAGGCCCTGCGCAAGCCGCTCCTGCTCGGCGCACTTGAGGTCGAGTTCAAGGATCGGAGCGAGTTTCAGCAGGCAGTCGAGCAGGTCGGGCAGTTCGCGGCAGAAGATGGGGTGTGCCGACTCGCCTATTCGGACGAGGACGATGAACGCGAAGTCCAGCGCCTGGGCGTTCAGATCGGTCGCCTCATGGACTTCCACGCGGAAACCGGAATAGGGCCTGCCGAGCGCGAGGCTGACATCTTTGCGATAGCCCTGGCGGTCGAGGATGTCTGCAAACGTCTCGTGGCTGCCCCAGGGCAGGTCGTAGGGAATGAGGTCTCCATTATCGAAGCGAAAGGTGGTTGTCACGGCCATGAGCGTCTCCCTCTCTCCACGCCCTCTCATGCGCAGAGAAGTCCGGCGAGACGGCACGGCGTCCGTCCGTTCGCGCTGCGCCTCGCCTGTCTATAGTGTACCTGTCCGGCCCGCGCTTTTCTTTCCCACCGGCAGAGAAGCGGGAAGGCCGCGCACACGCAAGAGTACGGAGCGAGGACAAACGCGGGTTCCAGCGCGAACAGAGGAGAGCCTTTCGGATCGAGGGGGACATGCGCCGCCAAAGCTCAAAAGCCCCGACGCGCGGACGGCGTGGGGCTTCTAAATAGATTGGAGCGGGAGACGAGTCTCGAACTCGCGACCTCTTCCTTGGCAAGGAAGCGCTCTACCACTGAGCTACTCCCGCATGTGATACAAACGGCGACTATGTGGGGAAGCAGGGACTCGAACCCTGACGCCTTTCAGCACATGCTCCTAAGGCATGCATGTCTACCATTCCATCACTTCCCCATAAGCCTGTTTCGTTTGCCCATTCCGCGATAAGCCTTGACTTAAGCTTATGGGTTCGGATAGTACAGCTTGGGCGCGTGTCCACCGTTCCACCACTCGCCCACAAAGCGGAGAGAACACGGGATTTCCTCTGTTTCTCTGCCAATAATATAGCACAGCGGGTCGGAGCTTGTCAAGCAAAACTTGCAGCCGCAGGGCCGGTTCCGGCACGCGGCCCTCGCGCCTGCACGGGCTGTAGTGTATAATAGAGACAGAATCGTTATCCTGTGGCACGGACGCGGAGACGAACTTTCCTGCCGGGGAGACCCGCCTGCACAAAACGACCGCCCAGACGCCGCCCCAGCACACAGGACGCCAAGGACTACTTGAAGATGCCGACGACGACTACCCCTATTCCGCTCGACGTTCCGCCCGCCCTCCGCGAGGCCTGGGAGCGTCACCAGGCGATTGTCAAATTAGGCGATCCTATCTTGCAGCAGGTCGCCCGGCCTGTGCCGCGCTTTGACGCCGAACTCCGCACGCTGGTGGAGCGCATGGCGATCATCATGGACGAGGCGCACGGCCTGGGCCTGGCCGCGCCGCAGATCGGCGTGTCGCTCCGCGTCCTGATCTATAAGGTGGAGGAGACTCTGCGCGTGCTGGTCAATCCCAAGATCATCTCGATGCGCGGCGAACAACTCGATCCGCCGGAGGGCTGTCTCTCCATCCCCGGCTTGCAGGGCCGTGTGCGGCGCGCGATGGAGGTGCGGGTCAAAGGCTTCGATGCGCGCGGCAAGCCGGTCTCGCGCCGCGCCACCGACCTGGAAGCCCGCGTCATCCAGCATGAGATAGACCATCTCGACGGGGTTCTCTTCATTGATCGCGCCGACCCGGAAACGCTGGAATGGGTCTTCGGCCCCGGCGAGGACGACGACGGCAACGCGGCCCCGCGCGAATAGGAGCCAGACCGAGGAGGCAGCATGGAGCGGCGGAGACTACGGACGGTTTTCTTCGGGACGGCGGAGTTCGCCGTCCCTTCGCTTGAAGCGCTCGTCGCTGCCGGGCATGAGGTGGCCGCCGTCGTCACGCAGCCGGACAAGCCACAGGGACGCGGACAGCGACTGACCGCCTCGCCGGTGAAGAAGGCGGCGGAGCGCCTGGGCCTCTCAGTCTTGCAGCCGCGCCGCGTCCGGGCGGACAGCTTTCTGCAGCAGATGATCGCCCTCACGCCCGACGTTCTGACGCTGGCCGCCTTCGGGCAGATCATCCCGCAGGCGCTGCTCGACCTGCCCCCGCTCGGCCCCATCAACGTACACGGCTCCCTGCTGCCCAAATATCGCGGCGCGGCCCCCATTCAGCGCGCCCTCATGGAGGGAGAGCGGGAGACCGGCGTCACGACGATGTGGATGGAGGCCACGCTCGACACGGGCGATATTCTGCTGGCGGAGTCGCTGCCCATCGCACCCGACGACACGACCGGCACGCTGACCCCCAAAATGGCCGAACTGGGCGCGCGCCTGCTTCTCGCGACGCTGGACGGTCTTGCGAACGGAACCATTACCCGCCGACCGCAGGACGATTCGCAGGCCACCTACGCCCCCGCCATCCGTCCCGAAGACGGCTTTATCCGCTGGGAAGAACCCGCCCCTCTCATCCGCGACCGGATTCGCGGCGTCACGCCGAAGCCGGGAGCCTTCGCCGCCATCAAGGGCAGGCGCGTCAAAATCTGGAAGGCGCTGGCCGATGTCGGCGATGTGGAACTCCCTATCACCCAGCCGCCCGGAACCATTCTGAAGATCAGTAAATCGCCGCCCGGCGTGCTGGTCGCCGATGGCGCGGGAACCGCCGTGCTGCTCGTCGAGGCGCAGCCGGAGAACGGACGCCGGATGCCCGCCGCCGACTGGGCGCGCGGCCTGCGTCTTGTCCCCGGCGATGTCTTCACCCCGGTCGAACACGGACAAGCAGAATCCACAGATGAACACAGATGACTGTCTGAACTGTGATTTGTGGGATTAAAGGATGGACTGTGATTGGGCCAGACTTAATCACAGTCCATCCGTTAATCATTCTAATCCCAATTCAGACGTTCTGTGGATTCTTCCTCGCGAGATCGGCGACCAGTTGCGGCAGGCGCATCGAGAGCGCGGAGTTCGCGACCAGCAGGTCCACCCCGGCGGCCAGCGCGTTCGGACGCACCTGCGGCATCCAGACATGGGAGACAAATCCCAGCACGGGCGCGGCGTTCGGCAGCGCCTTCAGCCGCTTGACCACATCACCGGGCGCAAACGTGCGGCTCCCGAAGTTGACGATGACGAGCGCGGGCGGACTCGCTTCGGCCTGCGCTACCGCCTCCTCTTCGCTGCCGACGACATGCACGGCGTAGCCCAGCTTCTTCAGCGTCGTCTCGATGCGCACGGCAAAGAACAGATCGTCCTCCACGACCAGCGCTTCCGGCGCGGCAGATACCTTCTCTCGCTCTCCCTCTTCCATAAGCCTTTCCTTCCTAATGGACGGCAGCAGTACCTCTGTCATTGTACCTGAACGGGGCGCAGCGGCGTGCGCGAGGGCCGTGCGCTTCCGAGGCAGCCTGGTTATTCCGCAGGAGCGGCAGGAGCGAGTTCGCCGCGCCAGAAACGCTCGACGCGCGGCCACTTGCTGGCGCGGGAGGCAGGCGGGAGATACTGAACGAATTCCGGGCCGTAATCGCGGGAGATGAGGCGGGAGTCGAGGATGCAGACCAGGCCCCGGTCGGCGCGGGTGCGGATAAGGCGACCGAAGCCCTGCTTGAGCCGTATCTGCGCCTGGGGAACGGCGTAGTCGCGGAACCAGTCGCCGCCCGCGTCTACGATAGCCTGCGTGCGCGCTTTTATCACCGGCGAGTCCGGCACGGCGAAGGGCAGGCGGTCAATGATGACGCAGGAGAGCGCTTCCCCCTGCACGTCCACGCCCTCCCAGAAGGTCTGCACGCCGAGCAGGCAGCCGTTGCCGCTCTCTCGGAACGCCTCGATCAGTTTGCCGGGCGGCATGTCGCCCTGCTTGAACAGGGGAAACGGCAGCGTGCCGTTCAGACTGTCGTAGACCGCGTTCATCATCGCCCGTGATGTGAACAGCAGGAAGGCGCGGCCTTCGCTCAGGCGCAGGATGCGCGCGATCTCGGCGATCGCTCTGTCGCGATAGACCTGGCCCGGCGAGGGCGGCGGCAGATGGCCCGGCACATAGAGCATCGCCTGCCGTTTGTAGTCGAAGGGGCTGCCGACGAGGCACTCCAGCGCGTCTTCCGGCACGCCCAGCCGGGAACGCGCGTAGGCGAATGTGCCGGAGTTGGCGAGCGTCGCCGAAGTGAGGACGACGCTGCCCTTCCGGGCCTCCATCCGATCCCAGAGCGCCTCCTTCAGCAGCCCTGCGACCGAGATGGGCGTCAGGTGCAGCGTGGCGCGCGGCTCCTTCTTGCCGCCCCGTCCCACCATGCCGACCTCAGCCCAGCGGATGGCGTTGTCATCCTGCTGAAAAAAGAGTTGGCTCAGTTCCTCGCGCGCGCGCCCGCACATCCGCGCCATGCCTTCCAGCCGCTCCCGCAGCGTCTCATCGTCCTTTGCGATCTCCAGCAGGTCTTTTTGCAGTTGCTCGATGGCCGTGCAGGTCTTGCCCGTCCACTCCTCCACCTGGACGCGCGCCTCGCCTTGCAACGCCTCCTCGAAGAAGAACTCGCTCTTGCCCGCCTGAAGGAACGGAATAAACAGGCTGGCGTTCATGTCTTCCAGAGTTTGCAGGCGGGCCTTGTCCAGGTCGAGGCCGCGAATATGCCGGATGCGCTCCACCAGGCTGACGAGCCGCCGGGAACCAAAATCAATTCCGAAAATCTTCGTGGCGACATCCTCTAAATGGTGCGCCTCGTCGAAGACGACGTGATCGTAGTCGGGGAGGATGCCCGCGTTCGGATCGGAGCGGCGCAGGGCCAGGTCGCTCAAAAACAGGGCATGGTTGACCACGAGGATCTTGCTCTGCGCGGCGGAGAAGCGCATCCGATAGTAGAAGCAGTCGTTGTAGTGGTGGCACTCCTGAGAGCGGCAGGTGTCCTGGTTGCAGGCGATCTCGCTCCAGGCGGCGAAGGTGAAGGGCAGGTCGGCAACATCGCCGGTGCAGTCCGGGCGGGCGGCCCAGCGCCGGATGCGAGGGAAATCGGGGTCGGCCATGAGAAAGAGGTCGTGGCGGGCGTTCTCGAAGTCCTGCTTGCAGAGGTAGTTGCCGCGCCCTTTCATCAGCGCGTAGGGAACCGGCTCGTAGGCGTCGGTGAACAGGCTGAGGACGAGCGGGAGGTCTTTCTGCATCAACTGGTTTTGCAGGTTGATGGTGTGCGTGCTGATGACGGTGCGCTTGCCGCGCAGGGCCGCGCGCACGGCGGGAACGAGATAGGCTAAACTTTTGCCCACGCCGGTCCCGGCTTCGGTCAGGCAGGGCTTCCCGGCCTCCATCGCCTGCTCGATGGCCTCGGCAAGCTGCCACTGCTGCGGGCGGGCCTCGTAGCCGGGCAGGTTCGCGGCCAGCGGCCCTTCCGGGCCGAAGAAGGCTTCCAGCGAAAGCGCGCTCCCCGACCTGTGCGGCTCGGCGCGGGCGGCGCGCGCGTCTTTTCTGGCTCTGGCTGTGGATCGCATGTCCCGGCTCGGCCCCTTGCGGTATGTGGTAGACGACAGTACGGTTATTATACGCCACCGGGCCGGGCATTGCAAGCACAAAAAAAGCCCCCGCCTGAAGACGGAGGCTCGTACAGAACGCTTTGGCGCTATTGGACCGGTTCGGGGCTGCGGTCTATCACGCCGACGGAAGCCGCCGGGATGGTCGCTGTAATCGGCGCCGGTTCCAGCAGCATCTCTTTGGTGTAGAGGAAGTCGTCGCGGGTATAGTCGGCCAGTTCAAAATCTTTGCGCAGCACAATCGCGCCGGTCGGGCAGGCGTCCTGACAGAAGCCGCAGAAGATGCAGCGGATCATGTTGATCTCGTACTTGGCCGCGTACCGCTCGCCGGGCGAGAAGCGCGCCTCGTCCGTGTTCTCCGCCGCCTCGACATAGATACATCGGGCCGGACACGCGCCCGCGCACAGGCTGCATCCGATGCACTTCTCCAGGCCGTTCTCGTAGCGGGTCAGGACATGCCGCCAGCGCGTGCGCGGAAACTGCTCGCGCCGCTCTTCCGGGTACTGCACCGTCTCCGTCGGCCGGGTCTTGAGCTGCTGTTGAAGGTAGTGTTTGAACGTGATGCCGAAGCCGGTTCGGAGCGCCTGTGCGCCCTTGATCGTATTGGACAGGAATCCCATCACCTACCCCCTCGCCGTTTCGACAGGCCGATGGAAGATCGGTTCCAGTTCGATGAGTTTGCCGGAGTTGCCCGCCTTGATCTTCTCCTGCAGCTTGATGATGCCGTAGATCAGCGCGTCCGGACTGGGCGGACAGCCGGGAACATAGACGTCCACCGGCACGATCTGATCCACGCCCTGAATGATGGCGTAGTTGTTATAGACGCCGCCGGAGGAGGCGCACGCGCCCATGCTGATGACCCACTTCGGGTTGGGCATCTGGTCGTAGATCTGGCGCAGCACCGGCCCCATCTTCGTCGAGACGCGCCCGGCGACGATCATCACGTCGGCCTGGCGCGGCGTGGCGCGGAACACCTCGGCCCCGAAGCGACTGATGTCGAAGCGCGACGACACCGCCGCCATCATCTCGATAGCGCAGCAGGCTAGCCCGAACGTGAGCGGCCACAGGCTGTTGCGCCGCGCCCAGTTCACCAGTTCATCCAACTGCGCCAGGACAAACGGCTGCCCGCCCGGGCCGAACGAGGGCGTGGGCGTCGCGGAGTCATGCACGGATATCTCGGTCATCGTTCGTGCCATACTCGCTGCTCCTCTTCTATCGTCTGCGCGCGGCAGCGACTCTGACCGCGCGCCTCGTTCTCTTTTTCACAAACCTATTGTACCGCACAGCCCTCCCCGAATGCAACTGCCAAGAATTTGAACCCCCCGCTGCGCTCGAGTCACGGAGACACGGAGCAAAACAGGAGGAAAGACCGAAGGTTAGGCTGGATGAGCCTTCTTCGTGTGCCTGCGTGTGCTTCGTGGATCCTTTCTCTCCTCTTGGCTTTTCCTCTGTGTCTCCGTGACTCGAGCGCAGCGGGGGGTTCAAATCCTACGCCTTTTTGATGTAGCGCAGAGGCCCCCGGTCGTTGCGGCCCCGGCCTTTCGGGTCTATGTCGGCCAGATAGAGCGCGGTGGCGTAGACATCGCCGTGATTGGGAAGGGAGGACTGCGGACTCTGCTGGCAGCCGGGTTTGAGTTCGCCGGTGACAGGATGGTAGGCCGGGTCGAGGGAGCCATCAGGCATCAAGGGAATCGGCAGCAGCGTGCGCTCCCCCACCGTGCCGTACTGCGAGTCTCCTTTGACCTTGCCGCCGAGGAACGCCGCCGAAGTCACCCTCCAGTGCTGCGAGATGTCCTGCCCATCTATCATCTTCTGCTTGTCTTCCTCGGAGATCTTCATCTGGCGGATGGCCTCCACGTCCCCCTTGATGGTACGCCCGAACTCCGAGGTCAGCACGATGGTGGTCAGGTCGAACAGGCTCTTGCCGGTGTTCTTGTAGGGCGTGGTCTTGAGCAGTTCGACCAGGGTATTGAGCGGCTTCCAGAGCTGCCGGTTCATCATGTTCGTCTGGTCGGGCTGGCCGCGCGGCGTGCGGCGGTCTTTCTCCCAGAGACCCTGGCGGCTGAAGTGGCTGTCGAACTCGCGGATGTTGCGCGTCTCGATGAAGAAAGCGCAGGAGAGTCCGGCGCGCAGCATCTCATAGGTCATCATGGCCTGGACGTTCGTGGCGGGCGAGAACTTGGTGCGCGCCTTGTTGCCGTTGACGCTGTTGTAGGTGATGAGTTCGTCTTCGGGCTTGATGTCGAACTTGGCGCGCAGGACGGGATCGGTGAAGAGGCGGGAGAGCATCCCGGCATCCAGGCGACGCCCATTGCTTGCCAGGTTTGCATAGACATCGCAGGCGGCGTCGAAGCTCTTGACCACCTCGATGTTGGCATCGCGCGCGACGTGGGTGTGCATGTTGTCCAGGAACTTTTCGATCTGGCGGTTGACGGTGTCGGTGGAGGACGCCTGCATCCGCAGCAGGAAGCTTTTCAGGTCGGCGGGCGTTCCGGCATAGATGGTGTGCGCCCAGGTCGGGCCGAGGTTGGCGTAGTAGCCCTTGCGCCCGGTGTACTGCTGCTCGTTGAGTTCGCCATCGGAGAGCCAGTAGTGCCAGGAGAGATGGGGCAGGACGTAGGGCTGGCCGTAGACCTCCGCGAACGCCTGCATGACGCTGCGCTCGTCGTCTTCGCGGTCGGCTTGCAGGCGCAGGTCGTAGCTGCCCATGTGGACCCGCAGGCGGTCGCCGGAATGGAACTCGCCCGTCTCCATCGAACTGAGGACGGCCATATCCGGGAACAGGTTCTTGCCGCTCTCGGCCAGGTAGCCGTAGCGGATGTTGCCCTGCTTGTAGATGCCGTAGTGGGGTTCGCCGAAGTGGAGGACGCGGTAGGTCTCGTCGCTCATCTTCTCCGGCGGCAGGCGATGGATGACGTTGTTCGGCGTGACGACGGGGCTGAACATATCATAGCTTTCCCAGCCGCCCTCGATATACCAGTAGATGAGGAAGTGCGGGTTATCGGCTTCTTTCGCCTTCGCCCGGCCCATCGCGACCGCTTTGTCTTTGACCGGCATTCCGTAGGCGTTGAAGTACGCCAGGAAGTCCAGCGCGGAGACCGCTGCCGTTGTCGTGATCGCTTTGCGGAAGAAGTCCCGCCGATTGATCGTCTCTCTATTTCCCGGATGCATCTTCAAACTCCAGTTGTAGGGGGTCTATGCCTAGCTCGTCGAACAATGCCTGGGCTTTATTTTTGGTACGGCGCGAGATACCTATAGCCTGGACGTCACGAGCGTAACGCAGCAGAACCAATTTCCAATGGATACGCGCCGAACTGTCCTTTGCGCGTTCGCGCCACTCTTTCAGCAATACCTGATGGTCTTTGCCAGTCTCGTCATACTGTGCGTACTTCTCTTGCCACAAGGCATTGAATTTCGCTTCAAACTCGGCTTGTTTCATGGCTTTGAGCGCCTTCCAGCACGTGCAAGAGCCACGAGGCTGTAGTTCCATAGCGCGTGACACTCTAATTCCGTCGGCCAGACAAAATGCCGACCTCATCCAAAGTTTCTGCGATTGCCGCCGTCTGCGCCCAGGCGTTCATCGTTTCCACATCGGCCTTTTCTATCGCAGCTTCGACGTTCGTTGGAACTTTACCAAACCGAGCTGTCAGAATGGTTTTCAACATATCGCGAGCCGTTTGCCTATTGGCACGTTCCGCAGCCTCTGCCGCCGCGCTGGCCGCTCGCTCCTCGACATACTCAGCCATTGTCTGAGACATTGCTACAACCTCCTCTCGCACCCGAAACTTGGACGCGATAGCCTGCTGCGTGATCTCTTCGGATAGAACCGCATACTCTTCCCCCGGACGACGATGAAAACTCAGCAGCAGGAAGTACCACATCACCCGCAGCCATTGCCCTTGCAACTCTTCAGGCAGACCCTCCAATCCTGCATCGCCTCTGCTAAAACCTGCTCCAACACCGCCAACGACTCCTGCTCCACCTGTAACACCCGCAACGCCCAACCGATTGCCGTCCCTAATTGTGTCAGCGCCTCGGACGGCGTCCGATGCAGGTTCAGAAACAGCGTCTCCCACTGCGGAACGAAGTGCGCCAACTCCGCAGGCGCTTCCATCATGCTCGCCAGGCGGATCGGCGCGTTCCAGTCGTCCGCGCCTGTATAGAACACGATTGGCACGACCGGAGGCAGACGGCGCTGCTCGGCGGGTCGGTTGGCGTCCTGCCATTCACGACGCTGTGCCTCCCAGAGTTGGAGCATATACGACAGTACCCGCAAGGCCATCTCCGGGTCAGGCCGGGACTGATGTTCCAGCAACACATAGACCCAGACTTCCGCGCCCGGTTCTGCACTCTCGGCTCGATAAGGAACGCGGAAAATCAGGTCGCTCTCCTGCTTTTGCAGGTCGGCAGGAATAAAGCTGCGGTTGATACGTTCGGCGCGTCCGAAATCCAGAGGCTCTGCCAGGGTCGGTTCGGGGATTTGCAGCAGGCCGCGCAGGTTCTCCGGGTCTTCGAGCAGCCAGAGCGTTCCTCTATCGTTGAACTCGCGTATGACCTCGCGGCTGGACGCAGGATCATCATTCGGGGCAGGCATGGAAATGGCATTCCTTCTATCGGATTATACGCTCTCGCCGCGTTGCCGTCAAGGAAAGCCGCGTATGTTCAGTATTCTGTTTGCGCTGCGCCAGCGGACGGGATGCAGGCGTGCGGTTCGGTTTGCCGGGCGGCGATACGGTCGCTGTGCCGCCGTTCAGGTATTCGGGGCTGGTCACGAGGGCGCGCACCAGGCCCTTGAGACTGAAATGGTTGGCGTGTTCGATGTCCCAGAGGCGCTTATACAGCCCGCGCTCCTCTTTATCGTACCGCATTTCGCGCCCGAAATAGAAGAGAAAGTGCGTCTGAAGGATGGTGCGGATAAACCGCTCCTTGTTCTGCGCCTGCGTCGCGAACGCCTCCATGCCGTTGCCCCGGAACGGATAGGACGGCACAAGCTGCTGGTCGCTGTCGTCTATCAGTTTCCCCTGCTCGTCTTTGGGCTTGTACTCGCCCTTGTCCGTCCAGCGCGTGCGCTGATAGGCCAGCGGCGTCAGAATCTTGTGGCAGGAGTAGCAGACCGAACTCGGACTCGTCGTCGAGGCCGCCGTAATGCCGTTGCGTATCTTGACGATCTCCGGCGGAACCTCGAACACATAGCCGAGGAACTTCTGGCAGACCTGCGCGGCATAGTTGAAATGCGGCAGGCCCGGCTTGCCCTCGATAAAGCCCTTCATCAGCAGCACGCCCGTCCTGCCGTAGTAGTCCGGGCGCTTCTGCCGCTTCCAGTCTGCGTCTACCGTATAGTCCGCCGTCAGAATCTCCTGGAAGGGCCGATTGTTGAAGGCGATATAGCACCAGAGGCGGGCCGGTTCGTCCTGCTCCTCCGTGCCGTGGCTCTCCAGATAGAGGCGGATGCGGCGGAAATAGAAGGCGTTGAAATCCTCGGAGTTGAGATAGTCGTCCACCAGCGATGAGAGCGGCGCGCCGCTCTCCAGCCGCTTGAGTTCGGCGGCGTTGGGCGTGCGGCCCACCAGGTCTTGCGCGATCTTGACCAGTTGCAGGCGGCGGCGCGTCTGCGGGTCGCGCGTCGTGGCGAGCGAGAGCGGGCGCGTGAACAGAAAATCGGGATGCTTCATCAGCGCGCGGCACAGCCCTTCCCACGCGGCCTGCTGCGGCGTCATCCGGGGCGCAACGAACGTCAGCCTCGCGGCGTGCGGATCGGCAAGCGTCACCTTCGCGCCGCCGATCTGCTGCCAGGTGAACCGCAGCGGCGTCCCCTGCACATTGTAGGAGGCGCGGGCGTCCAGGGTCAGAGTCGCCCCGACCTGCGCCTGAATCGGATAAGCGATGCGCACGATGGGCGAAGAGGCTTCTGCATGTACGGTGACCGGCACGGCGGTATCGTTGCGCACCTCGCCGGGATAGCCGATCTCGACCTGATAGTAAGCGTTCGGCTTCCAGTCCGCCGGGCGCGCGGAGGGTCTGTAGAGCAGGCGCAGCTTCCCTTTGAGGCTGTCGTCGTTCTCATCGCTGACGACACGCGGGCCGATGGGCTTATAGAAGGTATACTCGCCTTTCTCGTAGTCCTTCCACTGCTCCTGCCCCTGCGCGTCTTTGGCCGGGACCAGGAACGCCGCCGCGCTCGCAGCCGCCGTTTTGACGCCCGGCATCGGCGCGGGAACGAACCGCACGGCATCCGCAACGACCCGCCGCCGCGTCCCCGCGTTGCCGATCTCGACGCCGCCCTGCGGCCCGAACTGGAACGCGGTCTTGAGATTGTAGAAGGAGATGGTGTCGTCGCTCTCATCGAAGGCGAAGCGCGCTTCGCCTTTCGGCGGGGCCGGCGCGAGCGTAGGAACGGCAAGACGACTCTTATCGTGCGACTGCACTTCGACCAGCACGTTCTCTGCGGCCCCCGCGCGCCCGCCCCGACGCCGCTTTCCGGCCCGTCTCTCCTCAACGGCCTTGCCGTCCTCCTTACGCCACAGCAGCGAGAGTTCATACTGCCCGTCTTGCGTCACGCCGACCGGGATGATGAGGCGGCTCGCGCCCTTGTTCTGGTTGTCATCCTCATAGCAGGGGATGCCATCGCGCTCGTCCAGACGCCAGGCTCCCTGCGCCTGCACGGACGGATCGGTGACGGGAATCACGCGGGTTGGGCCGTCGGGCAGCGGGCCGCGCACTTCCAGCCCATGCACGCTCACGTTGCCGTGCGTGTTGACGTTGTAGACGGTAACCCGCTGCTCCGGGTCGCCCGCTCTGAACGTGAACGGCCCGTCGAGTTTCCGGCGGACGAGCTTCGTCTTGTCGTCCGCGCCGGTGGCGTCGTTCTGATCCACATAGGTCTGGCCGAGTCCGTAGGGGCTGTTGGCGACGTGGATGCCGAAGTCCTGAGTGGTGGTCAGGCCGCGTTCGTCGCGGGCGGTCAGTTGAAAGCGGAGTTCGTAGCCCTGCGAAGCGAGGGCTTTCTGCGCGCGGTAGATGTCCTGGAGGAACCGGAACGACGCCAGCCTCTCGGCGGGAGTCGCATCCCGGAACAGCAGGCGCTGGTAGAGCCGATTGATCTCGCGGCGGTAGGCGGCGTCCGGCGCGGTCATCTTGAGCGGCGAGGGCAGATGGGCGGCGCGTCCGGCAAAGGGGCCGGAGGCGGCGAGGTAGGCTTTCGAGGCGACATCCCGCGCCAGCGCATCCACCCCGGAGAGGAACTGCGCGGTCGGCTTGCTGCTCTCGTTGAAGCTGCGCACGAAGTCCGCCCCGCCGAACTGGGCCAGGTTTTCGATGAAGAGGTCTTTGTCGCCGCGCCGCCACTCGTCGTTGAAGATGGCTTTGACTTTATTCCGCAGTTGGTAGTAGGTCAGGAACGTGTTGTCCTGCCCGCTTCCCGGTCTCTTTCCCGTATAGGGCGTCAGCAGTGCGGCGGGGAACCGTTCGTCGGCTTGTGGGCCGCCCTTCCGCCGTTTCGCGTAGAGGTCGTTGACGAAGGCGCGCAGCGTGGCGATCTCCGCGTCCGTCCAGGGCTTGAACGGCGCGGGCGGCATCTTCGTCGGGCCGAGCGGGGCGGTCAGGCGGGCCAGCAGCGCGGAGGGGTTTTCCGCCTCGAAGTGGCCGTCGGCGAGCAGCGCCTTGAAATCGTGGTCGGGGTCGCTGGTGAAGTGAAGTTGCGAAGGATTGGTGGCGTTGTGGCAGCCCGTGCAGTTGCTCTCCTTGCGCGTCAGGAGCGGCCAGATGTCGTCTCGGAACCGTTTGGCGAAGGTCTGCACGTCCTGGGGCGCGTAGGCTGCCGCCGAGGTCTTTGCCTTCGGCGCTTTGCCCTTGCCCGCTTGCAGCGCGCGTCCGCCCGGCCCGAAACCGCAGGCGATCAGCAGCGCAAGCGTCAACCCGAACCCTAATCTACGCAAGCTGTGTTCGTTGACATTCATCTGTTTTGCTTCTCCTTCGGACTTCCCGGCCTTGCCTCCTGCACGAATCGCCGTTCCTCCGTATCGAGCTGAGCAAACAGAGGCCCGTCGCGCAGGTCGAAACTGCGGCGCGGTCGCCCATCCTGAGCCGACCGGGTCGCCCCATTGTGAAAGCACCAGCCCGCCGCGCCGCCCGACTGCGCCCCCTGTAGGTCGGCAGCGAAGTCCTCCGCGCGCGGCTGCCATACGCCATACCCTCGTCGGAACGGCTCCTGATAGTGGATGGGAACCGCACGGCCCAGTTCCCGTACCCACCTTCTCAACTCTCTCGTCTTCGCCTCGGTCTGTCCGGGAGAGTCCGGATCGCGTGGGCGGTGCGGACAGAGGAAATCCAATCCGGCGTCCAGCAGATAGGCTCGAACATCCTCGCGGGTCATATCGCCGCCATGCGAGGCCGTCACCAGCCGCTCCGGGGCCAGCCGCTTTACCGCCTGACGCAAGCGGGCCAGGTCGGCGATAGATGTATGCCGCTTATCGCCGATGTTGCGTTCGTTGGACAGGTCCAGATACCAGTTGCGCCAGGGCTTGAGCGCCGCCAGCAGCGTTTCGACCGCCCTCTGATGCGCCGGGAATGACGGCAGTCCGGACTGAGCCGTTGTGCCTGCGCCTCGCGTCAGCGTCACATCTACGATCAGGCCCCGCCGGTCACACTCAGACACGAGCGCCTTCAGCCTGCTCAGATATGGCTCGCGCGGGTGGCCCTCGCTGTCTACGGCAGAGACATCACTGCCAAAGGCCGACCAAGTCGCCCAGACGCGCAGCCAGTTGAAGCCATTTTGCGGCATTCGATCCAGGTCAGCTTTCCAGGTTGCCTCGGAAGCCCCCAGTCCGCCGTAGTAGCTGAGACCGTAGAGAAAGGTGGGCTTGCCGTTGAGCGTGAAGGCGGTTCCCTGAATGCCCAGCGTGGTTCCTGGTCCCTGCGCGGACGCAGCAGGAGTCGGCCTGTTGGCGGTTGGCCGCGTCTCTCCCGCCGCAGAGCGTGCCGTCTGCCATTCGCCCGGCCTGAACCCGCAGGCGATTAGCAGTGCAAGTATTCCTCTCAATCTCACTCTCTGCAGGGCGCGCTCGTTTCCCATGTGCCGCGCTGCCTCTCCCGGCCCTACTCCTGTTTGCAGGTGTAGCTCAGATCGTCGAGGTAGACCTGCTGGCCGTTGCCGTCTATCCAGGTTGTCACAATCCCGAAGCGGTCGAAGCGCGCGCCCCGCGCTCTATGCCCGGCTTCCAGGGGGATGCGGACAGCCTTTCCGTCTAGCGTGACCGTGATTGTGCCGCCCCCGGCTGTGGGCAGGTATTCCAGCGTCCAGTCGTGTGCGACCCCATCTGGGTAGATATAAGGCGCTCCGGCGGCGGCCTGGCTCCCGTGCGCGTCCCCCTGAACTCCATAGGTCGGATAGAAAAGGAAGCCTTCGCGGCTGGGGCCTTCCACCTCGATTCCCACAAAACAGTCCGGGATGCCGCGCGCCTGGGAGGAGCTGACGGTCAAGCTGTCTCTGGAATGGAAAAAGCCGATGAGCGTCGTGCTGTCGCTGACGGCCCGCCGCAGGCTGATACGCCCGGAAGCTTTCAACGGCTTGTCCAGCGTCAGCGTGTCGAGCCGATCCCCGTAGTAGGCCATCCTGTCCAGGGTACGGCAGTCGCCCCGGAACACGAGTCCGCCCAACTCGCCCCGGCCCTTGCCCCCGGCATACCGGGTGGGGCTGTAGCCGAAATCGAAGCGCGGACGCACATTCCAGGAGAGATAGGTGGTGCGATTGTGCTGCTGATCCCAGCTGGGATCCCGGGTGAAATGCTCCGTCTCCCCGTTGATTGTCACATCATCGAGCCAGACCTTGCCGCCGCCGTCCACATGTTTAATCACATTGAGCAACCCGAATCGGTTGAACACCGCGCCGTCGGCCTTATGTCCTGGGGCCAGGTGACACACAGACGTTTCGCTGTCCAGGGTCACAGTAATGGCTCCTCCCCCGGCGTTGCCCTGCGGATCGTACTTTAGCGACCAGGTATGCATGGCCCCGCCGCTGGCGAAACCCTTCAGTTGCTCCTGGCCCGTTACCAGGTCTCTCACGGTCGCGAAGCCGCCCGGACTGTCGGCTCCCGCGCGCCACCGCCCCGTCATGTACTCGACATAGGCATAGAAGACATCGCCCCGCCCGTAGAGACGCAGCGCAATGGTATTGGGTGTTCGCCACTCGTTGAGGGTGTCGGCGTTAAAGAAGCCGATCAGCACGTTGAACTCGCGCCCTGTGCAGGCGAGCGTTCCCGAAGCGCTCAGGGTATCCTGGAACGTCCGAGCCGGTATCTTTTTTGCATAGTAGGCGGGCAGGGCGTCGGGCGTGATAAAGCCGCCTATCTCCCCGACAGCGCCGCCCGCGTGCGCCGTGCGGCTATAGCCGAAGTCCTGCCGAACGCTCCTGGCTCCGGGCGTGGCCGCGCGGTTGTTATGGCCGTCCCAATGGGGATCCCGGTCGAAAGACTCGTGCCTTTCCTCCGCCGCGATACCGGCGACGCTCCCGATTATCAGCACGGCCAGCAAAGCCAGCCGATGGAGAGGCAACATCCCGATTGTCTCTATCCTCCGTATCCTCGATACTGTCTGCGGCGACCGCCTACCCATCATCCATTACACCCAGGAGGCAGTCGCTATGATCTTGCCGACCTCTGCGGGTGTCATGCCTAGCTTCTCCGCGCCTGCGATGACATCGTTCAGGTCTACGCCGTACCAGTTGCGCTTGCATGGATCGCTCAGTCCGGCGATATTGAGACAGGCGATTCGTTCTGCGACCTCCTGCGCGAACGCCTCGGCCTCTACTGTCTCGTGGTGGCGTGTGGCGCAGTTCAACTGTTGGGCGCAGTGCCGCAGCCCGGACGCAAACGCGCTGTGGTCGGCAGCAAGGAACCGGCGGACAAGATGCGGCCGCTCCAGACGACGGGCCATCTCGCTATAGCTGGCCGCCGCGAAATAGAACATCGAGAACGCGCTGAACAGAGGAAAATGGGGCATGGCGGCATAACAGGCGGCGATAAACAGCGCCGTCCAGTCGGCTTCCGCCAGTGTTACATCTCCGTACTCCTGGAAGCGCGCAGAGAGTTCGGAGGTGTCCCAGGACTCCTCAAGAATACGCCCTAGCCGCTCGATGCCGAGCAGAGTCAGCGGCATTCCAGTGCTGAACAGCGGGTCTACAAACCCGGCGGCGGAGGGCAGCAGCACCCAGTTCTCGCCCGCCGCCGCTGATGACCGGTAGGACAGCCGGGGCGCATAGACAAAGGGATAGACGGCGCGCGCCTCCGCAAACTGCTCGGCGACGCTGGGAAACCGGGCCAGGAAACGCGGCCAGGCCGCTTCGCCTTCCGCAAGACGCAGTTCCTCGGCAAGGTCATCACGGACGGCGACCCCGGCGCTCGTCACGCCGTTGCCGAAGCGCAAGACCCACATCCAGCCGCCGTCAAAGACGTGGTGCAGGGCGGCATCGTCGGCGGGATAGGGCGGCGTCTCCTCGGACTGGAACGCCTCCATCGTCTCGCAGCGCCGCACGCCGACAAAGTGGGAATAGAGCGTCTGCGTGGGCGGATAGCCGGGGAACGCGCTTTCAGGCAGATGCAGAACACGGCTCAAGAAGCCGCGCGGCCCGGTCGCATCCACGACCACACGCGCGGGGACGCGAACCGGCTGCCCGCGCCGCTCCCCCGTAATGACGGCCTGCGTTCCGCCGAACTCCACGCCGCTCAGCCGGGTCTCGTCCAGATAGTCGGCTCCCAGCGCGATGGCCTCTCGCACCAGGAACCAGTCCACGTCGGAACGCAGCCAGTGCGTGTCGGCGATCTCGTCTCTAGGGCTGGCCGCGACCATCAACTGGTTGCGGCGTTCCGGGTCACGCCGAAAGGGCTGGCCCGCCTCGTGATGGTAGTAGGTGAAGCCGCGTTTCAGGCCGCAGACGACATCGGGATAGGCACGCTGCCAGGCTCCGTACGTCGTGAGCGGCAGCAGGCGCGGCAGATCGTAGCGCGCGGCGATCTGCTCGATCAGCAGGTTCATCAGGGGTGAGGTCGACTCGCCGATGGCAAATCGGGGATGCGTCCCCCGCTCCAGCAGCAAGACCGAGAGGCCGAGCCGCCGCGCCGCCATCGCCAGCAGCGCGCCGCCAAATCCCGAACCGGCTATCGCAAGATCGAAATCGGTCGTCATGGATCATATCCATCGCATGAATCGCGGAACGTCTGAACGGTGAGAGACCGTCCGAACTATGATTCGTCGGATTCTCAGATGGACTAGGATTAAGTGCGGCCCCATCACAGTCCATCCTTTAATCCCATAAATCACAGTTCAGACAGCGCAGGTTCAACTGCCACTCTCACATGCCCCGCATCGCACCGGCGGAGGAATCTGCTGCGTGCGATTCATCTGCCGCAGACGTTCGATGCGCGCCGGAGCGCACGCGCAGTCCGAGAGCCGCGCGATGTCCCACAGGTCAGCAAAGACGCGGCCCTGTCGCAGCCGGAGGCCGTATTCCACCGCCGTTTCCAGCGCCGATAGAGAAGGCGGCGCGAACAGCCCCCCGGCAGCCAGCGCTTCCATCGCGCCGTTGCCGGTGCGCGTCGGAATGACGCAGCAGACGGCAGCGCCCGCCGCGAACGCCGTTTCGAGCGACCGCCTGGCCCACTCCAACCCCTCCTCCGCGCTCAGGAAGGGAACGGAGAGCAGCAGGAAGACCCGCAGCGCAATACCGTTCCGTGCCAGAAAGTCGGCGGCGCGGCGGAACGAGTCCACTGTCATCCGCTTGTTCAGCCTGTCCAGCGCCTCCGGGTGAACCGTCTCCAGCCCGATAGCGACTTCCAGTTGCCCCGGAATCAGGTCACGAAACCGCAGGCAGCGTGCGCCGAGCAGCATCGGATGGCACTCCACGATGACTCGCTCAAAAGGCCGCGTCAGGTCGGCGATAGCCGGATAGTCTTCTGGCGGGATCGCCTGGGGGTCGAAGAAACTGCCCGCGTTGTAGAGCTTGACCTGCCGCGCGGGAGGCAGCAGCGCCAGCGCGTGTGCGATCTGCCGGGGAATCGCGCCCACCGGAACCCGCGTGTCCAGCGTGTTCTGCCAGAGGTCGCACATCAGGCAGCGATAGGGACACTCGCGGTTGGTCAGGAACACGGTGGCGGTCGGTTCCAGCCGGCCGGACGCGCCGCACTCCTCTTCCCGGAGAAAGGCATACGGCAGGAACGGGTCCAGCCGGTTCTTCGCTCCCCGGCGCTCCAGCACCCAGCGATTGCGCGCGGCGGGAGAGGCCGGATACGCGACAGACTGCGCCGCTCCCACACCAGAGGCTGAGGTTTCCGGCCCGCTCATCAGGCGTTTTGCGCCGCCGGAACCGCGTTGCCGGACAGCCGGTCGGTCGCTTCCCAGGCTGCGCGCAGTCTGTCCTCCCACTGCCGCAGGAACACCTGCCGGCACCACGCCTTGCTGACCCGCCAGGAGCGATACGACTCGCCCGCGCCGTCCTGAAAACGCCGTTTGGGATAGACCGGCATCTCGATTCCCGTCACCGCCTTGATACCCTCTCGCACCACGTCCTGCTTGAGCGTGTAGAGCCGCTCGGCGCTGCCGCCCAGCACCCGCTCAAACGGGATGGCGAGGGCCGCCGCGATGACAGAGCGGACGGTGTAGGGCGAGAAGGAGTCGAAGCCGTAGCGACGGCCCGGCGCGTAGGTGCGGACATAAGCGCGGGAAAGTCCGCCGGAGTAGGTCGGGCTGTGCTTCATATTCTCCACGCCCCATCCCTCCTGATAGAGCATCGGATTGCGCAGCACGCTCGACAGCGTCAGGTCGGAGTCTTCCAGCGGGTAGGACTTCAGATTCTCATCCCCGCCATCGCCGTCCAGCAGATACTTCAAACTCGGATAGCGTTCCCGAATGCCTTGCAGCAGGCAGAGCGCCACCGCCGCGCACTCCACGTCGAGCGGGTGATAGTCCTCGATGACCCGGATCGCCTCTTCCAGGTTCAGGCGGTCGGCAGGCACGCGCACCGCTTCCCACTGCGCTTCCAGGCCCAGTTCCCGCACGACCGATTCGGCCTGCGCCGCATCTTTGCCGCCGCCCATGTCCAGCGTAAAGGCGCGCAGCCGGTTCGGATCGCCGCCCATCTCCTGCAAAGCGTGCCGCGCCAGAATCAGCACGGAGGTGCTGTCAATGCCGCCGGAAAACGCCAGCGCGATCGGCGCGTGCGCGGGCAGGGCCGCCAGCCATGCCTTCAGCGCCTCGTAAGCAGCAGTGACATACGCCGCGCCCGCCTCGGCAATATCCTCTGTTCCCTGGCCGAGGGTCGGCGTAAAAAAGCGCCGATAGCGCGGCGCGGGGTCGGGACAGCCGATCTGATCTATCTCGACCAGGTAGTGGGCCGGAACCATGCGGGTGTAGGTCGGGTCGAACTGCCAGCCGATCTTCTGCTCCTGGCACCACGCATAGAGGCTGTCAATGCGATCCGACACGATCAGGAACGGGCCGTGAAACATCTTGGCGACAAAGTAGCGCAGAGGAAAGGCAAGGGTGCGCGCCAATCGCACCGTCTGCCCGGCGCGGCCCACCGCCGCAAAATGGCCGTCGCTGGCGGCGAGGCTCTGCAAATCGGCCTCTTGAACGGCCGCTTCGATCTCCGTCGGACTGGCTCCGGTCAGGCCGGAATGCTGTAGACCGATCAGGTCTGCCAGACGCTCTATCCCTGTTAACATCGCACCCTCCAGAAAATCTGCCGTCATTCGGCGAGCATTCGTAATCACACCTGGAGAGTTATTCGGTGCGCGGGCGTGAGTTTCCTACATGCTCCGCTTGCTTCGTTTCTGCATTCGGCGGTTGAAACCGCTGCTGGAAAAGCCTTTTGTCTGAACTATGATTGGTCGGATTATGGGATGGACTATGATTATGTCCGGCTCAATCATGGTCATCATTTAATCCGACTAATCATAGTTCAGACAAGAGGAAAAGGGGCCAGGGAGGGGGCCTAAAACCGCCGCCGGAAGTCGAGATTGACCGCGCTCTCGTCCTTCAGGTCGTTGCCGTCGTGCGTGCGGAACTCTGCCGAGAACGTGATGAAGTGATCCGGGTTGAACTGATGGTCGAAGAGCAGGCGGAAATGGTCGCAACGCTCGTAGCGATCCGCGAAGCCGTTGGTGTCCTTGCTGTAGTCGAGTTCCAGCTTGCTCGTACTGCTCAGCTTGCCCTCGAAGCCGAAACCCAGGCCGCGCGTCAGTATCTTCGTCGCGTCGTTATTGTTCATCCGATAGAAGAACAGGAAGGAGAGCGGACGCCGGAACGCATGTTTGAACGTGATGTCGGCGGTCGTTACCGGCGTGACGTTGCCGCTGCTGTCCTCCGGCATCGTGCCATAGGAGTACAGGAACGTCGTGTTCTTCGACAAACGCCAGTCCGCCGTAAACCGGCGCGTCAGCACCTCTTTGCCGTCCAGCAGCGTGCGCGCCTTGTAGAGAAAGCCGGCGTGGAACCACTTGTTCGGGTTCGGGTCGGTGGTGAACTGGTAGACACGGGTGATCGTGCTGGTTCCGTCCGGCTTCGTGAAACCGCCGTAGTCCAGCAGGAACTCGTTCTTCCAGAGCTTCCAGGCCGCGCGCCCGGTCATCGTCTCGTTTTGCAGCTTGCGTTGATCGTTGAGCGAGGCGTAGCGCGCCGTGATCGTCAGTTCCTGGAACGGCCCGAACGTGATCGGCTTGGCGTTGCTGATGGAGATGTCCGCCTCGTCTTTCGTGTTGACCGCCTCCTGATGCACCTCATGGAACTTGGCCGCCAGCGTCACGTTCTTGATCGGCTCGCCTTGCAGCCCGACCGACACCGTGTTGACGTTCTTGCTATCCGTCGTGTCCTTCTGCGCGACCCCGGCGACGACCGCAAACTGCTTCGAGGTCTGCCACTGGAAGTCGAAGGCGTCGGTGGACTCCGAAGGGTCGTCTCCGCGATCTATATCCAGCCGGGAGTAGTTCAGGCCCAATGTTTTCGTCGGCTTGAAGTGCAGGTTCAGGTTGGTGGTGTTCTCGTACTTGTCGTTCAGGAGGGCGATCCGCTTGCTCTCGATATTGAACGAGTTCGGCTTGCTCTGATCCGACTGGAAGCGCATATAGTCGGTCTTCGCGGCGCTGGTCGCCGCGCCGTCCGCATAGGTGGCCGTATCGTCCTGATAGAGGTTGAACAGGAAGCCTTTGCCGAAGTTCTGGTTGAATGTCAGCAGGCTGTGCGCCGTGCCGTTCTGCTTGCCGTCCGCCGAGGTCAGGTCGCCATCGCGCACGAAGGAGAGCGCCATCCGCTGGTTCGGCACGAAGGCCAGGTTCTGCTTGTAAACGTCCCGGCCCAGACTGTCTGTCGGGTTGGAGGCGCTGTAGAAGTAGTTCTCCAGCCGCAGCCCCTTGATGCGGTCGAAATTGAAGGTATAGTCCGTGCGCTGGAATCCACGCTCCTGCTCGATGCTCTTTTTGTCCGCGTCCGGCAGGGCCAGGTCGGAGGCGCGCGTAAAGTTCTTGTCCGTACTGGCCGTGTTGAAACCGAGCCGGAAGCCCTGCCCATCCAGCAGGAAACTCTGACGGCTCAACCCATACGAGGCGGCGGTCGCGGCGGCCTGCGGGTCGCTTCCGTCCTTCTGCGCCGCCGCAAGCGCCGAGGCGACGGCGTCCGGGGTATTGCGGATCGCCAGGCTGTTGAAGGTCAGCCGGGTCGCCTTGTTGAGCGCGAAATCGAGGCCCATCTGCTGCCGCTGCAAGCCATGCTCGTTGCCGAACTGGGCGCGCTCCACGTCGGAGAGGTCGGTCAGGCGCGCGAACTGCTCGGAGATGGACTGGCTGGCGAACAGGAACTTGAACCGCGCGCCGGCAAAGTCCAGCGTGGAGCGTCGGATCGCGCCGAGCGTCGTCTGCCGCTGCGCATTCTCAGGATCGGCCTGGAGATTGGCGATGGAGAACTGATTGAAGGCCAGCGTGCCGTTCCTGCCCTCCTTGCCCAGGCGAATGCGCCCGCGCAGCCCGGTGCGCGCCAGCCCCGTCTCCTTGACCGCCTGATCGCGCTCCTTCTGCGTCACCTGATCCAGCGTGGCGTCCGGGTCGAACTGGCGGCGGATGTCGAGGGCCAGGTTGTTCTTCTCCACGTCGGCCAGATCGCCGATGCGCTGGAAGCCCGCATCGGTCTTCCGGCTGAGGTAGGCCAGTTCCAGGCTGCCCGCGCGGAAGGTCAGGCTGTCGCGGCGGAACCCGGCGCGGCCCTCTTCCTTCTGATCCAGCACGCCGATCTGCGAGAACGCCAGGCCGCCTGTCTTCCCGAAGCCGAGATCGAGCCGGAGAGCATTGCGGGCCAGTCCCGCCTCCTGCGCCACCTGCGCCCGGTCTTTGTCCGTCACCTGCTCCGGCTTCGCCGCCGGATCGTACTGCCGGTAGAGGTCGAGCGCCAGGCTGGTCTTATCGGCGGCGGAGAGGTCGTTCAGCCGCTTGAAATCCTTATCCGCGCTGCGATTCAGCATAGCAAAGCCGAAGCTGCCGCTCTTCAGGCTCCAGAGCGAACGTTCCAGGCTGCCGCTCGTATCGCCGAAACGCTGCTCCTGAAAGTTCAGCCCGCCCCGCGATACGCCCGGCTTGCGCATCCCGAAGTCGAGGCCGAGTCCGAAGCTGGAGAAGGTCATCCCCTTCTCGCGCTCCCACTGCGCCCTGTCCGCCTCGCGCAGTCCCTTGAAATGGATAAACTGGTCGCTGATGCTGCGCGAGGCGTAGTTCAGGGTCAGGCTGCTGGACGTGAAGCCGAGCGACTGCTGCGAGATGGAGCCTTTCTCGTCCGAAATCTGGTTCCAGTCGAGTTGCAGACCCTGCGGCGTCGCGCTTTTGGCGTTGGGGCTGTAGCCGAATCCGAAGCCGAGCCGTCGGACGCCCTTCTCGCCTTCCAGCAGCTTCAACTGGTCGAGGAACGCCGTGTCTTTGGCGGCATTGAGGCGGAGCGCCTGGAAGCCCGCGAAGTTCTTGCCGATGTCCTGATAGTTGGCGCGGAAGTTGAAGCCGCCGGTCTGCGCCGCGAGGTTCTGCACAATGAGATGGTCGGCCCCCTGCTCGTTCGGGGCGGGGGGCGGCGGCGCGTCCAGGGAGGCGCGCGTGGTCGTCACCAGGTTCGTGCTTCTCTGCACGTTGGAGAAGTACATCAGGCCGCTGTAGGACGAGAGGCCGCCCGCGCCGAACTTGCTGTTGAAGGAGAGGCCGTAGGTCGAGGTATCGAAGCCGTTGCCGTTGCCGGGCGTCATGCCGTAGAAGAAGCCGAGGTTCGTGGCCGGGCCGAACTTGAGTTGGAAGCCGGGCAGTCCTCCCGCCTGGCGCTGGCCGTCCTGCCCCTCCACGTAGCGGTAGTAGACATCGAGGCTCTCGAAGGTGCGGACCGGCTCGGCGAGCATCAGCGTGCCGTTGTTGGGATCGAGCCAGTAGTCGGTTCCGGCGCGCAGGCGTCGCGCGCCGAGGCGGATACTGACGGTATCGGGCAGCACGCCGCCGTGCGACAGGACATAGCCCGCCCGCGTGCCGTTGCCGCGCAGGACTTCCGAGAAGGAGGTTCCCGGCACGCCGCCGGGAACGGAGGCCGCCGTCGCCACGCCGAGAATGCCCCGGCTCATCAGTTTGGAGTCGAAGGTTCCGCCGTCCAGCGTGGTCTCGGTCAGGCGCGGCGTTGTCGGGAGCGCGGGAGCGGACTGCGCCCATACGCCTGGCAGAGGCAGCATCCAGAGGGCCAGGGCCAGCAGAGACGCGGCGGCGGTCGCGCGCAGCCTCGCCACACGGCTCGCGCGTTTCCGGGCGCGCACGATGCGCCTGCTTCCGATTGTCTGCCTTGCCGCCATTTTCGTCTTACCCCGCATCCCCTCCCCGGACGCCCTGCGCCCGGTAAGGTTATCGGGTTCTTCCATAATCTGCTTGACGGATCACCGCAAAAGTTGCTGCGCGGCAACCGGTTTTGCCTTCACTCCCCTCTCCCGCAGCGTGGGAGAGGGGTCGGGGGTGAGGGTCTCCCCAAACAAAACCGGACGGGCGGCACGTACAGCCTGCCCGCCCGGAGACTGAGGGCGAATCAGAACCTGCTGGAGATGAGCGAGACCGTCGGCTGGCGGCGCTGAATGCTCTCCAGCGTATCCCGGTCATAACCGAGCGTGGCGGCGGCGCGCTGCCGCTTCAAATCCCCATTGCTGACAATCAGGCGCGGGTCCGGCGGAAGCTGCGCCGTGCGCAGTATCCGTCCGAAACGCCGTGACAGTCCGGCGCTCGCGACCTTCGGCGTGTCGTTGCTGGTCGCCGGGTTCGTCGCTGCGGGGAGCGTTTTGTCCACAGCCGGGGGAGCCGCCTCCACCACGACGTTATCATTCAATGGGGCTGCCGCATCGTCGCGAGTCGTCGGCCACGTCTGCTTCTGATTGGACGCATCCATGTTGGGACGCGGCGAATAGCGCGTAAACGCCACCAGCGGATCGTTCTGCGCGTCTATCTTCGGATAGTGCAGCGGCTTCAAGCGACGCACCGGCAAAGGCTTGTTAAGGTTCAAAGCCAGCCTGGGTTCGTTGCTGCGCGGTCGGTTCGTCCGGCTGTGAAGCGCGGCCAGTTCCACCGTCGCCTGCATTGTCTTCCGCTCTCGATTGCGGCGCGGCTCTTCCCGATGCCGGACGATTTGAGTCGCAGGAACCGCCTTCGGCTGCGACGGCCTGGCGCGCTTCCCAGACGGTTTGGGATTCTGCGCGACCTGCGGCGGCGATGCTGTCCCTGGCTTCACGGTCAGAGGAGGAGGCGCGTTATCGGAATGCGGGCGCGGCCAGAAGAGAAGCCCCAGCACCGCCGCCGCTGCCAGCCCGCCGACCGCAAGGCCGGTTCCCCAGTTCGGCGCGAGAGCGCGCCGCAGGCTGTCCCATCCCGCCGCAACGCGACCTGCGAACGTCTGGCGCTGCGTGGTGGCCGCAAAGATGGACTCGCGCAGCGACGCGGGCGGCTCGACCTCGACATAGGCCCGCGCCGCCTCCGAAGTCCGTTTCAGGAACTCGAAATCGCGGGCGTAGGCCGGATCGGAGCGCAGTCTCGCCTCGACCAGCGCCGCCTCTTCCGCCGTCGCCTCGCCGTCCCTATAGGCGCTGAGCAAGTCCCACAGCGCGTCGTCCTCCGTGCTTTCCGTATCGCGAGCAAGCCACTCCGGGTCAAAGTCGCGGTGACGGGCGGAAAACTGGTTGTCACCCGAGCCGTATCCGGTGGGCATAGACCCCTCCTCCAACAACAGAACCGGCTTCCTGCGCTGCAAACCGGTCAAAGAAAACGTCATCTGCCCTGTACGACGCTGCGTTCTTGCCAATGTTGCATCTTTTTCCGCATAGGAAGGCGATTTTATCTCGACAGGTGGCAATCGGCGCGTTCTCGATCTCCCTCCCGCATCTCACCGGGCAGGTATCGCTCACCTCTTCGCAGAATGTTGCCGCATCGAAATCCCGCTGAGAGGAGACCCTTCCGCTTGCTCAAGTCCGCTCTGCTCCACCCTGAGATCACGCGCGCTCTGGCCGCCGCCGGTCACGGCTCCCAGGTGCTTATCGCCGACGGCAACTATCCCGCTTCGACAGGCGCGGCCCCGAACGCTTCCCGCGTCTATCTCAACCTGATGCCCGGCCTCATCAACGCGACGGACGCGCTGCGCGCGGTCGCCTCCGCCATTCCCATTGAAGCGGCGCATGTGATGCAGCCCGCCGACGGCTCCGAGCCGCCCATCTTTCAGGAGTTTCGCCAGCTTTTGCCCTCCGGCATGGCCCTGCAGCCTCTGGAACGGTTCGCCTTCTACGCCGCCGCCTCGCAGCCGAGCGTCTGCCTGGTCATTGCGACCGGCGAGCAGCGCATCTACGCCAATATCCTGCTAACCATCGGCGTCGTTCCGCCGCTTTAAGCCCTCCTCCCTATCCCTCCCCCCAAGAACAGGGGGAGGGATAGGGAGGAGGGCCAGGCAGCAGGAGAAGCGGCGGCACGACACGAAATAAATCCCATCCGCCGCCAGCGTCGTTTGACACCAGAACGGATGAATCTACGTATAACAAGTAGGCTTAGCCGTTCAAGGAGAAATCGCAATGCCGGAATTTCTGAGTTTCCTGTGGCCGATCTTGATCGGAGGGGGATTTTGGTGGTTTGCGGGGAAATGCCGGGGGAGGAATGCGCGCAACGCCTTCCGCTTCCTGGCCTGGGGCGCGTGGCTCTGGCTGCTCGTCTTCATCGAACTGCCGATCCCGCTCTACTTCCTGCTGAAGTTCGCGCCGTCGGTACTCTGCTTCTGGTTGGCGGCGCAGAGCATCCTCAAAGAGATGCGCGCCCAACAGCGCAGCGACTATACCGACGCCGCTTCTTAAAGCGTCTCCGCCGCCAGGCGCAATACGACCGGGGAAGGGATCATGACGGCCGCTGCCTACGACGAGATCGCCGCGTGGTACGATGACTGGGTCGGGCCGGTAGAAGACGATCCCTTCTTTGCCCAGGTCGAAACCTTTCTGGGAGAGGTCGCCGGGCAGCGCCTCTGTGACCTGGGCTGCGGCCAGGGCAGGGTGGCGCGGTATCTGGCCGACCGGGGAGCCTCTGTCACCGGCATAGATCTCTCTGCGAAACTGCTTGAGATCGCCCGCCGCCATGAGGAGACCGACCCGCGCGGAATCACCTATCTGCACGCCGACGCCCGGAGCCTCGATAACGTTGCCGATAGCGCGTTCGATGGCGTCATCTGTCATCTGGCGCTGATGGATATTCCCGATCTCCCGCCGACGCTGCGCACGGTCGCGCGCATTCTGCGGCCCGGCGGCCGGTTCGTCTTCTCTATCCTCCACCCCTGCTATAACACGCCGCTCTCCGGCGAGATAGAGACGCCGGAGGGCATCCAGCGTACCGTCGCGCGCTACTTTGCGGAAGGCTACTGGCGGTCGGACAGCCGCACCGGGCCTCCCGGTAAAGTGGGAGCCTATCATCGCACGCTGAGCGCCTACGTCAACACGCTGACCGATGCGGGTCTGATACTGGAGCGCCTGAGCGAAGTGCAGGCCACCGGCGATTTCGCCGCCCGCAGGCCGGTCTGGGCGGAAGCGCCTGCCGTTCTGGTCGCGCGGTGCAGACGGGAAGCTCAGTAACCGCGCGCCGGGTCGTAGAGGTTGTGGAGGGGTTCGCCGTTCAGATAGCGTTTGAGGTTGGCGGCGAACTGTGGGGCGATACGCTCGAAATAACGGGGCGTCGCGCCGGAGACATGCGGCGTGATGAGGACGTTCTCCATCTGCCAGAGCGGGCTATCCGGGGGCAACGGTTCCGTCTCGAAGACATCCAGGCCCGCGCCCGCCAGCTTTCCGGCCTGCAGCGCCGCGATCAAGGCCGCCTCGTCCACGCTCTTGCCCCGCGCGATATTGTAGAGATAGGCCGTCGGCTTCATGCAGGCCAGCATTCGGGCATTAATCAGATGGTGCGTCTCCGGCGTGTAGGGAACGGCGATGCAGACATGGTCGGATTCGGCCAGCAGGCGCGGCAGTTCCTCCGGCGGATAGAGGGCGTCCGGCACGATGGCCGCATCGTAGCGCGAACGCACGTCCCGCTTCGTCGCCACCACCCGCATCTCGAACGCTTTGGCTCGCGCCGCCAGCGCCTCCCCGATACGCCCCAGCCCCACGATGCCGAGCGTCTGACCGGCCAGTTCGCCCGGCCCTTCCGGACTCCATGCCTCCGGTCTTCCCCACACTCCCTCTTTCTGCGCGCGCAGATAGGCGTGCATCCGCCGCGAAAACATCAGCATGAAGGCCAGCACGTGTTCCGCGATGTTGGGGCCGTGTACGCCGCTGGCGCTGGTCAGCAGCAGCCCGCGCGCCTGCGTCTCCGGCGTCGCCTTGCGCTCCATCCCCGCGCTCCAGAAGCTGATCCAGCGCAGTTTCGGCGCGGCGGCGAGCAGTTCCGGCGAGAGGTTGCTGCACGTCACGACTTCGGCCTCTGCTATCGCCTCCCACGCCGCCTCGCCCTGCGCAAACCGCAGTTCGACTCGTTCCCGCAGCCAGGGATCGCCTTCCAGAGCGGCCCGAAACGGCGCGGCGTCCTTGTCCTCCGGTGACAGCAGCGCCAGCACGACGATCTTACTCACGCACTCCCTCCCGACGCCTATCCAAAATCTTCGGCGGTGTTTTTCTATTTGCTCAACCGTTCCAAAAGCGATTCCCGACACTCCGAAAAGCTGAGTTCCCGCAGCATCGCCTTCGCCTCATCCACCTCATCCGCCGCCGTCAGAATCCCGCTCACGCCCAAGCCGACCAGCATCCGCAGCGCGCCCTCCGGCGTGTTTTCCAGCCCCTCCGCCGCCTCGCCGCGCAGATCGAACGCGCCCCACGCCACAAACGAGGGCAGCAGGTTCGCCGAAGCCGCCGCGACGAGCGGCTCCAGATGCCGCAGCAGGTCCATGTTCAGCACATCGTACTCCAGGCCGAACACGATCCGCGTCGCGCCGCGCGCCGCCAGCGCATCAATGGCCGTCGTCGCCTGCTGCGCCTCTTCGTAGGTATAGCCGGAACCGATATAGGCTCCCAGCAGCGGCACGGCGAAATCCACCTCTTCGGCGAAGCATTCCGCCTCCGCCGCCTTCAGCTCCTCCGCCAGTTCCGTCAGGCCCAGCCCTTCCAGATCGCTCCGAGGCGGCACGATCAGCGTGATGTCCGCCAGGGCCGTCTCTTCCAGAACGGCGCGCGGAGACAGCGCATAGTCGTCTGCGATCAGGAGCGGCTTGCCTACCGCCCGCTCCGCCAGCGCCAGCAGGCTGCGCCGCTGCGTCTCGTCGTCGGCATCCAGGGAAAGCAGGGGACTCTGCCGCGCAACAAAAAGGGCGTCGGCCCCCTCCTGCAGCGCGCGGTCTATCTCCTGCTCGGACTGCACGCGCGCCACGATCTGGATCGTATGGCCGTCCAGGGTCTCGGCAGGCAGGTGAGGCGTATCGAGGTAGAAACGGTGTTTGGGGGCGATGTGGTCGTGTTCGGCCTGATAGTGCGCGATGGAGACCGGATCGGGGTCGGCCAGGACGATGCCGCGCACGGCATCCACGAGCATCAGCATCTCATCCTGCACGGCATCCATCAGGCCCGGCACGTTCACGACCGAGGGGAACGGCGGAACGGGCGCGTCGGAGTCGGCGTAACCTGCCGCCAGCCCGACGACTGTAGCCCACTTGAGCGCGCCCGCCAGCGCCAGCCCGGTGCGATAGTCGTCCGCCACGACGATGACTTCCGGCGTTTCGGTCAGGCGGCGCAGCGCGATCTGCTCCGCGATAGAGGGCGGAGGTTCCGGCATCGTCGGGATGCCGCCGCGCACCCGCACGACCGCTGCTGTTCCCAGCGCCATGCCTGCGCCCAGGCCCGTGCCACGCAGTCGCGCCATTCCGCCTCCTCCGATCACAGCTCTTGCGGTTAGTGTGCCTGAGACAACCTCCCCTGGCCCCTCCTTCGTAAGGAGGGGGAGCCGTCTGGTGGCTCTCTCCTTCGTAAGGAGGGGGAGCCGTTTTGTGGCTCTCTCCTTCGTAAGGAGGGGGAGCCGTTTTGTGGCTCTCTCCTTCGTAAGGAGGGGGAGCCATATTGGACTCCCTCCCCTCTGCAAGGGAAGGGCGAACGCCTTTTGGCTCCCTCCCCTTGCGAAGGGGAGGGGCAGGGAGGGGTTCGCTGCTCTCAGTGATCCAGACCCTGCTCGCCTTCCATCTCGCCGATCTTCAGGTCAATGTCCGCGCGCTCTTCGATCTTGGCGATCTTGCCGTCGCGAATCCAGACGATCCGGTCGGAGACGTCCACCATCTTCAGGTCGTGCGTCGCGGAGATGATGGTCACGCCCTGCTCCTTGTTGAGGCGGCGCAGCAGTTCGATGATCTCCGTGCCGGTCTTCAGGTCGAGGTTGCCGGTTGGCTCGTCGGCCAGGATGATGGAGGGATTGTTGGCGAGGGCGCGGGCGATGGCGACGCGCTGCTGCTGCCCGCCGGAGAGTTCCGTCGGGCGGTGGTGCAGGCGATGGCCGAGGCCGACGATGTTGAGCAGTTCGATGCCCCGCTCGATGCCGTCGTCCGTCGGCATTCCCGCGAAGACCGTCGGCAGCGTCACGTTCTCCAGCGCGGTCATGACCGGGATCAGGTTGAAGGTCTGGAAGATGTAGCCGATGGTATGACAGCGCAGATAGGCCAGTTCCGAGGCGTCCAACTGCGCCATGTCCACGTCATTGATGAACACCGAGCCGGAGGTCGGTTTGTCCAGTCCCCCGATGGCGTTGAAGAGTGTGGATTTGCCGGAGCCGGACGGCCCCATGATAGAGATATATTCGCCGCGCTTGATGTCCAGGTCTACCCCATTGAGGGCGCGCAATGTCTGGTCGCCCATCGTGAACTCTTTGACCAGCCCCTTCGTGCGAACGACGTATTCGTTGGAAGCCATTGTTATCTCGACCGACCTTTCTACAATTTAGAATGGCCCCCCTCCCTGATCCTCCCCCCAAGAACAGGGGGAGGGAACTGATCCCACCCCAGTCCTCCCCTTCACAAGGGGAGGGTGCATTTCAGTTCTCCCCCTCCTTACGAAGGAGGGGGACGGAGGGAGGTCGCTCCCCTCCCCCTGTTCTTGGGGGGAGGGGCCGGGGGTAGGGGCGATACGCTTAAATTTCCGAGCGCAGCGCGACCGCCGGGTGCATCTTGGCGGCGCGGAATGCGGGCGGGATCGCCGCGACGAGCGTGATGATGGTTCCGATAGCCATGGACTGGATCATCTGGGAGAGCGTACCGGCCCAGAATGCGCCGCCGAAGGCTTTCATGCCATCTCCGAAGAGATGGATGATCGCGATGATGAACCAGCCGAGGAACCAGCCCGCGAACGAGGCCAGAACGCCCATCAGAGTCGCCTCGATGAAGAAGAGCTTGACGACGAAGCTATCCAGCGCGCCCAGGCACTTCATGGTGCCGATCTCCTTGAACCGTTCCGTGACCGACATCAGCATCGAGTTCATGATCCCGACAAAGCAGACCAGGAGCGCCATGATCGCGAGCCACTGCTGCCGGTGCGCGGCGGCGATGGCCTCCGCGTCCGTGCCGGTCGTCGGGAAGAGACCCGCCGTGCGGACAGAGCTATAGAACGCGATGCCCAGCACGATGCCTGCCGCCGTGATCATAGAGCGCGCCAGACGTATCTTGATGCTCTTGATACTGATCTGCCACGCTTTGCTGAAGGGAAGCTGTATCTGCTTCTGTACCTTCATGACGGCGTGTTGGGCCGGTTGAAGTTGTTCTGCGCTCATAAGAGTATAGTGTTCTCCCTCAGGATTTCTTACCGACTTTTTTATAGAATCCGATGAAGTTGCGCTCGTGGAGCATCTGCAAAAACATGGTCACGGAGACCTCCGCCTCGCGGCGGCTCATCTTGTACTGCTTGCCCGTCTTCTGAACGATGGATTCGATGGTGTGCGCGCCGTCGCAGAGTTCCCAGACGAACCCGCCGACCTCATCCAGTTCGACGTGCCGCTCGGTCGGGGCGCGCAGCCACTTCGCCATCTGCCGCGTGATGCGCCCGGCCTTCGGGTTCTGCGGCACGGTGAGCAGCGTCTCGCCGGTCTCGCGCTTCTCCCAGGTGAGCAGCGCGTTGCGACCGGGGCGCAGCGTCAGCGCGGCCTGCCGGTCTACCTGGGGGGGACGGATCTTCAGGAACGGCAGATACTTGCCGACGCCATAGTAGAGCCGCAGCTTTAGTGGCAGACGCATCGCGACACCACCTCCGACCACAGCCCTTCCGTGCGCGCGCTATGCAGCGTCTGCACCGCATAGATTTTGTTCGACTCCGGGCATTGCCAGACTCCGCCCTCGTAGCGCGTCGGGAAGCGGCGCGGCGAACCGCGCCAGTCGCGCAGGGCGCGCACCCGCCCCATCATCGGCACACGCCCGGCGTAGCGCGCGACTGGATGCCCCTGTTCCGTCGTGCGCTCCTCCCGCCGGAACCGCTTCAGCCCGAAAAGCGCATTGTTGGCGAACCACTCGTCTACGCTGAACTTCTTCAGGGCCATGTTCGCCAGGCCCCAGCGATCCACGACGATCTTCTCGCCGCCGCGCAGAAAGGCTAGATGCAGATAGCCGGAGAGCAGTTTTTGCGTCTCCAGCCGAAAATCCTCCGGGATGCTTATCTGCAGATCGTACAAGGCCCAGAGATCGTAGCCGTCTTCGCTGTGGTCGTGCAGCGACGCAAACAGTTGGGAGGCGATCCCGGCCATCGCGCTCTGGTCTTTGGCCGCGCCGACCACCTGCGCGATCACGACCCGGTTGCAGACCGCGCAGTGCCAGATCTTGCCCTGCCCGCGCCCCGCGCCGTGCCAGGAAAAGTTGATGGCGGTGCGTTCGCCGTGTTCGCCCTCGGTCTTCTCCGGCTTGACGCTGCTCTCGAAGGACGCTCTGGCCTTCTTCGACTGCCTTGCCGTGTCCTTCAGTATCTTTTCCAGGTTGGCTCTTAAATCGGGCTTGGGCAGCTCTTTTTGCGGTTCCGGGCGGCGCAGCAGCTTACGCACTTTCGGCGCGAGGACACTGTACAGGCTCGGCATGTTCCGGTTCTGCGCGGCGGCGTTCAGCCAGCGTATCTGGACGGTCATCGTCCCCGCGCCCGGCGAGTCCACCTTGAGATAGCCGTTCTCCCGATCCAGGGAGAACCCGGTCACGCTCCATTCCGGCGGCAGCACGCAGCGGATGCCCTGCCATCCGACGACGGTGCGCGCAGGCAGCGCCGGAGATACGGTTGTTTCCGGCGTCCCTCTCTCTTCTTGCGTTTTGACGTGCGTTGGCATAAATCTTTCTTGACCCACCCCCCGGCCCCCTCCCTAAAGGGAAGGGGAGCATGAATGCACTCTCCCTCCCCCTGTTCTTGGGGGGAGGGCCGGGGAGGGGGGCCTCTGTTACGGCGCGACGGCCTCCACGCGGCCATCGCAGTAGAGAATATTGTTGCGCCCGCCGTGCCGCCCCGGATGGGGCAGGCTGGTCACGGCGTCGTGCGCGTTCTTGGCGAGATTCGTCGAGTCGTAGACCAGCGGGGTCTTGGCGGCGTCGGGCATCTCGTCGAGCGGCTTCCCGTTCAGTTGACGCCCGGCGACCGCCGTATTATAAGCGTAACCATATTTGTCGTCGTGCCGGTTCGAGACGGCAGGGCAGTGCAGCCACTCGTTCTGCCGCACCTTCGAGGTCAGGTCTTCGTTGTCGAGCCAGTTGGCGGCGGGCGGCAGCGCGCCCCAGTCCTGCGTATACATCGAGAAGGCGATGTAGAGACTCTTCAGGTTGTTGGGACAGTCTTTGTTTTTTTCCGGCTCGTACTTGGCGGCCTTCTCATCCAGCCCCAGCTGCCGGACGACCCGGATGACCTCGCCGTTCCGGGCGAATGCGCTGTGCAGAGTCACGATTACCAATACGGCGACCAGCGCGATAGCAACGCCCGCCGCAGAGGTATTTTGCCTGCGGACGATGCCGCACGCATACCCGCCGACCAGCGCCATGCCCACCGCCCGCGCCACCAGGTTCGCCTGATCGGTCACGAGCGGCCCGATCTTCGCCGCCGCGCCGCGCGTCGCCGCCACCAGCGCGATGTTGAGCAGCACGGCAGCGAGGACGGTTCCCACGCCTGTCCAGACTCTCCGGGGGACGGTCACGCGCCCGCCGAGCGTGTAACCTGCCAGAAACGCGCCCACCGCCAGCAGCGCCGACACAAAGACGATGGTGCGCAGGATCGACTCGATGTGCAAGACCGCCCCGCCCCCCTAGAACGGCAAGTAGTTGACCGACTTGGCGATCAGCGCCAGCGCGATCGAGGCCATCGCCACCAGGCCCGTGCCGCACGAAAAGCCCGCCAGCAGGACGGGCGTGTACATCCGCCAGTTATCCAGGCCGAACCGCTTCACGAAGTACTTCCGGCCCAGCCAGGCTCCGAAGAAGGTCGGAATGACATCGTGCGGGAAGGAGCCGGAGCCGCCGATGAACCCGTAGAAGAACAGCGCGGGCAGCTTGAACAGCGCGAAGATACCGTACAGGCCCAGGCCCGCGACGATACCGCCGAGGATGCGCCAGTAGTTGATCGCCTCCTTGACCCAACTGATGCCGCCCTCCTTCCGGTTGATGGTGTTGAAGAGCGCCTGGAAGGTCGCATTGATGGGCCAGAACTTGTTGGCGTAAGGGTGCTGCGCCGAGGGAATCTGGCTGGTGTGCCAGAAGAAGGCCCAGAAGATGAAGCTGGAGATCATGATGACCGGGAACATGAACGCTTCCGTCTTCACTACGCTGACGAACTTCGTGCCGGTCAGTTCGATCTCACGGAACTTCTGCGCCAGGCCGCCATAATCGCCTAGTGGGATCGGCGCGTACCAGATGTCCACGTAGGGATAGCCCGATTTCATGATCGAGATCTCCCGCAGCCAGGGGAACGAGACGCCGGAACCGGTCAGGCCGACCATGCGCGCCGACACATACGAGTTGATGGGCGACCAGATCAGGCCGTAGAAGACGAGCAGCCACCAGGGGAAGATATGCGGTTCGCCGGGCTTCGAGTCCAGGTGCAGCAAGTACTGCACCAGGAACATATAGAAGAGAGTGATGGCGACCCAGATGGAGAGCGGAATCCAGAGCGGCAGGTCTCCGCGCCCCCTGGGAACCTTCAGTTGCAGGCCGCGATTGCGCGTCTCATGGCGCAGATTGGCGAACGCTTTGAACACGCTGTAGAAGCCGATGAGCGCGATCGCCAGTTGCAGCCCGATACCGACCGACATCCAGAACTTGATGTCGGTCGCCTGCTTGGTATAGATGGCGTCCATGCCGCGCGACCACCCGGTGGCATCGGAACTGCCGAAGAACCCCCAGTGGAACAGGAACGGCGCGGCCACAATGCGGCAGAGAATAGACCCCCAGATGGACCCCTGCACGATCGGATACGGAATGACGAAACCGACCAGGATGCGCGTCAGGTCGCCGGAGATACCGGTGAGCGCGCCGGGCAGGATCGTCTCCGTGTTGGTCGTCAGGTCGAAGAAGGGAATCGGGATCAACTGGAAGGCTTTGCCGAAGACCACGCCCGTGAAGACCGGAACGGCGATATAGAAGAAGCCGAAGATCAGCCCGATGACCGTGCCGATGGAGAAGACGCGCCAGCGCCAGGACTCTTCTTTGCTGGCCGCCTCCGCCAGCGCCGTCGCGCCGGACGCGGCCACCGGAGCCATCGGGAAGGGCAGCCTCTCGATATCCGATGTGACGCGGAACAGGAAGTAGCCCGCGCTCATCCAGTTCAGACGGCCCAGCAGTTCGCCGATGACCAGCAGCGCGATCGGAGCGAGCCAGTCGGGGTGGAAGAAGGTGCGGTTTTGCAGCGCCGCCGAGCCGATAGGCGGCACGACCCAATGGGGTATGTCTTTGGCGACGATGCTGGCGTTCGGCGATTGGACGAAGTATTGATTCCAGATGAGGCCGCCGAACGGCCCGCCCGCCAGACCTGTCCCGATGACGCCGGTCAAGGAGGCAGCCACATAGTAGAGCATGTAGATCTCCTGCCGCTTCATCGGCAGGAACGACCGACGCATGACCTCGGCGAACAGAACGATGGTCACCCACTCTGCCGCCGGCCCCAGCCCTTGCCCCGCGACGAGGGCAAGATAGAGCGCGCCGGGCAGCATGATCAGTCCCACAAAGAGGGTCCCGACGATGGTCTTCCCGCTGAAACCCTCTTCATACTGGATGGTGGCTTCGCCCTCTGCGCCCTCCTCGCGCGTCTCAGCTTCTACCTGCTGTCGTATTTGCGCGATCTCTCTATCTTCCGCCACGCTAAGGGGTTCTCCTTTCCAACGCAAATCAAAAACGCCCCCTCCCCCGGCCCCTCCTCCATAGGGAGAGGGGAGCGACCTGCCCCCCGACCCCCTCCCCACGGGGAAGGGGAGCCAGACATCCATGCTTCCGGCTTCGCCCCTCTCTTGATAAGAGCGCAAGGACTTTCGTTACGCTCTCCCTCTCTCTTGCAGGGAGAGGGGTCGGGGGTGAGGGTAGAAGCCTCCGCCTTTGCTCCCCCTCCCCAGCGAGGAACGAGCGACCGGGGAGGGGCCGGGGGGTGGGTAAAATCACGCCGCAGGCGAGGGTTCCGCGCCCGTCGGCGGGGGTGTCGGGGTTCCGGCGGCGGGCTGCGCCGCCGCACTGTTGGCCTCCAGCAAGTAACGTTCGCGCTCGCCCTGTTTCAGCGTGCGCCAGATGAGGAACTGCTTGCGGAGCGTATTCAGGAAGCGCCGGTTGACGCGCTTCCAGTTCGAGATGTCGCCCGACTCGCGATCAATGAGCAGGCGAATATCGAACACGTCCGGCGTATCGGTCGGCGTCGTCTCGATGGCGACCCGCTGCGACACGCCCAGGTCGAACGGGGCCAGCCACGCCATACACTTGATGCGATAGCCTTTCCCGTTCTCGTGCTGGAACTCCTCCGATTCCACGCCCTGGGTCACGAAGTCGCCGATGCTGTACTCCTCGTAGGCCGAGAACCACTCGCCCAGGAACCCGTTGAGTCCGGAAGCCTGCTCGCCCGTGACCGCGAACGGCAGAGGGATGACCCAGTGATCGCCGTCCGGTTCCGGCACGCGCCAGGTGCGGTCAATCGCGGGCGTGGCGACCTCCGCCGCCTTGCGCGCCGGGTAGAGCGTGGAGAGCAGCACCACGCCCACGACGATCAGAGTCGTCAGCACCGCGCTCACGCTGGAGAAGTTCAGGTAGAGGTCGGGCAGCCAGCCCGTCCAGACCAGCAGCTTGCTCGTCATCTGGCCGAGCAGATAGCCCGCCACCGAACCCAGGATCGCGTAGACCATCGCCTCCGCGATGAACAGCATTCCGATATGCGCGGGAGCCAGGCCGATGGACGAGAAGATGTGGATCTCCTTGATGCGCTCGAACACCGAGCCGAGCATCGTGTTCAAGACGATGAGCGAGGCGATCAGGATCGGGAAGAAGACCAGTTCCAGGCCGCGCGACGAGGTCGCGGCGATGGAGGAGTAGCGGTCAATCTTGCCCCGGTCGCGCGGGTTGGGCGCGTTCGGGTTCGTGATCCGTCCGGCGTAGAGGTTCAGGCCCAGGCGGTGCATCAGCGGGTTCAGGCGATCCAGCACCACCTTCGGTTCGCCGAAGTCTATGGCGATGGAGCGCAGTTCCGCGCCGATATTGGTCGCCGTCTGGTAGGGCAGGAAGAAGACCATGTCCGGCTCCAGGTGGGTGTACTCCTTGAAGCCCTGGTCGCCGCCGCCCTTACCCTGCCGCGACAGCTTGTTCATGGTGATGAAGTCTACCGGCGTGATGATCTCGTTGTCCAGGTCGGTGAAGCTTTTCAGCTTCTGCGAATCCAGGATGCCGATGACCGTATACTCGACGCCGCTATAGGTCACTTTGGCCTTGCCCACGTCGGCGGGGTCTATGCGTAGCGCCGCCGCGATGGCGTCCGGCAGGATGATGGTATAGCGGTCGCCCTTCTCGAACCAGCGTCCGATAGGTCTGCCCTGGTCGTCCTGCAGCAGCGCCTCCTGCGGGCGGGTGATGTCCGCCTCGGCGGGCGACAGGCCGACCATCGCCTTGGCGTCGTAGGACTTATCGGCGCGCTTGAGGGTCAGGAACGACTGCTCGCCCAACTGCGTGCCGAAGAACCAGGCGCGCGGCGCGACCGCGTGATCGCGCTCGAACTCGTCCGCCAGAATGCGGCGGGCCGTGTCCTGGAGCGGGTCCCACATGGCCGTGCGGATCATGATGCCGTTGTAGCGCGGGCCGTGATCGTTGGGCGCGGGAACCTGGTTGAACCGCATCGTCTGCACGACCGACGTGAACGACAGCACCGTGAAGGTGAGCAGGATCAGGGTCACGCAGGTCAGGAAGGTACGCGCCTTGCGCCGCCGCATGTTCGAGATGCCCAGGTTGAAGGCGGCCAGCGCGACGGAGACGCGCCCGATGTCGGCCTTGTGGATTCCGCTCACGCTCCGGTTCATCTGCTTCAGCTGCTCCTCGAACTTGCCGGAGATGAGGGCGATGACGATGGACGACAGCGCCAGCATGATGAACGCCAGCAGCACGATGATCGGGTTCATCGTGATGTCGAACGCTGGATGCACATAGCGGAAGCAGAGGAAGATCGCCAGGAAGATGAGCGCCGCGACCGTCAACTGCCGCTTCAGGTCGAAGAAGCCGAACATCAGGCGCTCGGAGAAGTAGGCGAAGGGCAGCAGCAGGGCCAGATAGAACAGGACGCCCTGCACCACGTCAATGGCCGTCTGCTGGACATCGGGATAGGCGCGGCTCTCGAAGCCCCAGGCGTCGCGCGAGGCGGCGTCGAACCGCTCCCAGTCTTTGGCCTCTCGCGCGGTCTTGGCCTCCTGGATGGATTTCAGCGCGCGGCTGTGCAGGCCCGGCACGCCCTCATCGCTCTTCATATCGAGGATGCGGTACTTGGCGAGGCGGCGCATACGGAAGTCGTCCAGGTTCCACATGTCCTCGGCGACATGCAGCGCGGTATCGTAGATGGCCCCGCCCTTCGCGATCTCGCGCGTGGGATCGTACTTCTCCTCTTTAATCACGTCGCCCAGCAGGTCGGCGTTCTGCGCCTCCTTCGGATCGCCCGCGACGAGATAGCCGATGCCCTCCGGGATGTTCTTATCGGAGAAGGGATTGTTCGGGTCGTAGATCGAGTTGATGAGCAGCAGGCGGGTCGCGCCGGGGCCGCTGTTCATCGAGATCTTGAGGCGAGAGCCGGGCTGCGAGAACAGCACGGCCACATCTTCCACATAGGAGCCGACCAGCGTAGGGTCCTGCGGATCAATGGCGTAGCCGTACATGCGCGGCTCGCCGTTCGTCTCGCCGTCGTAGACGTTGATGCCGGTCAGCGCCCGGAGCGACTGCTGATCCACCAGGTCGTAGATGGCGGTCGGCACGCACCGGAAGACGATGATAGACGTCTCCTTGACGGCGGTCGTCACCATCACATCGAGCGGGTAGACCGCCGCGCCGCTCGATCCCATGTCGGGCGCGTAGTCTATCTCGCCGCGCGCCGGGTTCGGCAGCGGCTGCCCGCTGGCGTCCTTGAGTATCGTCTTGCCGGTATGGTCTTTGGGGTCGAGACGGTACGGATTCATGTCGAGGTGGTACGCGCCGAGCATCGCGGGCTTGTTATAGCCGTAGGCCGTGAGCGGCGCGACCCCATGAAACGCAAAGAAGTTCTGGAACGGGACGACCTTGCCGCTGCGGTCGAGCGCCTCGCCGTTGGCGTTGAACTTGACCGGGCGGTTATCGGCGTCGGTCTCCATCGTCGCCATCGTTTCCGGGTCGGTCCAGGCGGTGCGCAGCACCATGTTGCCGCGCACGCCCATGAACGACTTCGTGCGGTTGCGCACGACGACCAGCGTCTCCCGCAGCTTCTCGTCCGCGTTGGCGATGAACGACTTGCGCGGATTGAACATCTTCACGCGGCCCTGCAGCGTCGCAAAGCCGCCTTGCAGCGCCATCCGCGACCATTTCGACGGATCGGTGATGGGCATCCGCTGCGCGTTCACGTCGCCGGGCGCGTTCGTGTCCGTGACGATGTGCCACATCAGGCAGGTGAGCAGCTT
>Ga0070741_10003282_pt1 | contig 40607 bp, 36 predicted proteins | sample Coa_R1_4_FD_66440 | JGI IMG/M metagenome (GOLD analysis project Ga0070741, IMG submission 66440) | Surface soil microbial communities from Centralia Pennsylvania, which are recovering from an underground coalmine fire - Coalmine... | ecosystem: Environmental > Terrestrial > Soil > Unclassified ...
GTCGGCAGCGCCACCGGCCTCGCGCTCCAGGGCGCCAAGGCGGTGGCGGAGATCATGTTCGGCGACTTCGTCGCGCTCGCCGCCGACCAGCTCGCGAACAGCGCGGCGAAGCACCACTACCTCTCCCGCGGCACCGCCACCGTCAACCTCGTCATCCGGGTGCCGATGGGCGGAGGGCGCGGCTACGGGCCGACCCACAGCCAGAGCCTCGAGAAGATGTTCTTCGGGATCCCGGGCCTGCGCGTGGTCGCGGTGTCGAGCTTCGTCGACCCCTACGCGCTGCTCTGGAACGCGGTCGCCGCCGATCCCGGGCCGGTGCTGTTCGTCGAGAACAAGGCCGTCTACTCCGAGCGCGCGCGGGAGCCCCGGGACGGCCTCGTCGACCACTTCTCCGTGCGCACGACCGGCGGCGTCTACCCGAACGTGCGCCTGAGCGGAACCGGCTTCGAGGACCCCGAGCTGACCGTGATCACCTACGGGCGCTGCGCGTCGCTCGCCTGGGAGCCGGTGCGGCAGCTGTTCCTCGAGCGCGAGCTCGCCGCCGACCTCTGCGTCGTCTCGCTGCTGTCGCCGCTCGACCTCGACGGGATCCTCCCGTCGGCGCTCGCATCCGAGTGCGTCGTCACGGTCGAGGAGGCGCCCGGCGAGGCCGGGTTCGGTGCCGAGGTCGCCGCCCGGCTGGCCGAGGCGGGCTTCCGCGGCCGCTTCGCCCGCATCGCCGCGGCGGCGTCGCCGATCCCGTCGGCGAAGAGCCTGGAGGACGTCGTCCTGCCGACCGCCGGCTCGATCAAGAGCGAGCTCGAGCGCCTGACGGTCGAGAAGGGCGCCCTCACGACGAGAGGCTAGGGTCCGGGCCACATGGGCGCGATCCTGGTCATGTACCACTACGTCCGCGACCCCGACGAGGGCGTGTACGCCGGGATCACCGCCTGCTCGGTCGGCGATTTCGAGGGCCAGGTCGAGCACCTGCTCCGCCACTACGAGCCGCTGGAGCCCGACGCGCTGCTGGCGGGCGCGAGGGAGGGCGCGCCGATCCCCGACGGCTTCGTGCTCACCTTCGACGACGGCACCCGCGACCACTGGGACTGCGCGCTCCCCGTCCTCGAGCGGCACGGGCTGCACGGGATCTTCGCCCCGATCGGCCTGCCGTACCTGCACGGGCGGATCCCGTTCGTCCAGAAGAACCAGTTCGTCCGCGGCCGGCTCGGCGAGGACGGCCTGCCCGACGCCTACCTGGCGGTGGCGGCCGAGATCGCCCCGGAGGTCGACGTCGCGGGGATCATGGCCGACGCGCCGATCGGCGACTACCGCCGCGGCTCGGAGAAGTACCTGCGGTTCAAGTACGCGTCCAACCGGCTGATCCCGTTCGAGGTCTCCGTCAGCGTGATGGACAGGCTCTTCGCTGAGCACGTCAGCGACGACGAGCAGGGGTTCATCCGCGACCTCTACCTGAGCACCGGGGAGATCGTCGAGCTGCGGCGGCGGGGCCACGCGATCGCCGGGCACTCGATCACCCACCCGTCGCTCCCGCGGCTGGACGAGTCCGACCAGGAGCGCGAGATCGGCGAGTCAGTCGCGTGGCTCGCGGACGTGATCGGCGAGCCGCTGAGGTGGTTCAACTACCCGTACGGCGACCACGACCCGCGGTCGGAGCGCGTCTGCGAGCGGCTCGGCCTGACGATCGCGTACTCGACGCGGCCGCCGGCGGACTGGCGCTCGCTGCACGACCGCTTCCGGGCCCCGCGGGTCGACACCTGCTTCCTGCCGGTGACCGCCGACGCGGACCCCGCCGAGCTGGCGGGCAAGATCGTCTGATGCCGACGTCGATCGTCGTCCCGAAGCTGAACGAGAACGACGACGAGGTCGTGGTCGTCGAGCTCGCCGACGGCTACGTCCAGGCCGGCCAGGCGCTCTTCTCGGTCGAGACCAGCAAGGCGGTCCAGGAGGTCGAGGCCGAAGCCGCCGGGTTCGTGCTCTGGAGCGCCCGGGTCGGCGACCGCGTCGAGGTCCTCGCCGAGCTCGGGCTGCTCTTCGCGACAGAGCAGGAGCGCGACGCCTGGAGCGCCGAGCCGCCGGCCGCGCGGGCCGAGGCGGGGCCCGGGGAGCGGCTCGCGACCGAGCCCGCGCGGCGCCTCGCCGCCGAGCTCGGCGTCTCGCTCGCCGACGTCCCGGGCGCGGGGATCGTGCGCGAGAGCGACGTGCGCAGGCTCGCCGCCGAGGGTCGGGCGGAGCCGGTGCCGGCCGAGGAGGCGCCGTCGGCCGGCCGCCTCTCGGACGAGCTGCGCGCGCGGCTGCGCGACGACGCCGCGGCCGTCGCGGCGCTGCCCTCGGACGAGAAGATCGCGCTCTACCGGGAGCACGGCGCGGTCGTCGGCGAACGCGTGACGATCGGCCGCGGGACGCTGATCGACGCGGAGTTCGTCGAGATCGGCGACGACACCGCGATCGGCGAGGAGGTGCTCGTCCGCGCCCGCCGCTTCACGATCGGCCAGCTCGGCCAGATCGGGGCGAGCTGCCGCTTCTTCTGCCGCGACTTCGTCGCCGGCGACGTGGTCACGCTCCGCTGGAACGTCGCCGTCGTCGACGGGCAGGGCGGGATCCACGACTGCCGCATCGGCGACCTCTGCTTTGTCGCCTACGACACGTACCTGAACACGGACCGGGACGTCACCCTCGGCGAGCGCGTCTGCCTCAGCCCCGGCGCCCGGATCTACACGCACCGCAAGTGGCTCGAGGCGCTCGACGGCTACCCGTTCTCGTACGCGCCGGTGTCGATCGGCGAGCGGTCCTGGCTCGGCCCGGGCAGCCTGATCCTCCCGGGTGTCGTGCTCGACGCGGAGGTCACCGTGATGGCCAACTCGGTGGTCGCCTCGAACGCGCCGCGAGGAGCCCTTCTCGGCGGCGTGCCGGCGACGGTGGTGAAGCGCGACCAGCGGGCGGTGCTCGACCAGGGTCACCGTGCGGCGGTCGTCCGCGAGATCTTCGAGGGCAACCGGCGCCCGCTGGCCGTGCTCGGGTGGACGCTCGAGCCGGAGGACGCGGAGGGATCGGTCTGGGCGGGCCGGCTGTCGGGCCCGGGCGGCGACGCGCGGATCGTCGTCGCGGGGCAGACGATCACGGTCGGCGAGACCGTGTTCGACCTGGAGCGCCGCACCGTCAGCGGCCCGCGGGATGCGGCCACGGACGCGGTCCGCCACCTGCTGTTCAAGTACGGCCATGCCTTCGAGCCGCGGCTCTGGCGCTTCGGCGCGCGGCTCGGCGAGCAGGCCTACTGACGCGGGACACGACCGGCCCGTGCGTAAGATCGCAGGGTGCGGAGGCGGCGCCACCCGGACAGCCACGTCGGCTTCGGCATCGGCCTCGCGGTCACTCTCGGCATCAACGTCCTCGCGCTGATCGTCGTCGACTGGCTCTTCGACAGCGTCTGGATCAAGGGCTTCTGGTCGTTCGCGCTCGGCGCGCTCGCGCTCGCGGTCGGCAACTCGATCCTCAAGCCGGTCCTGGCGGTGCTGACGCTGCCCCTGATCGTCGTCACGCTCGGCGTCGCCTACTTCGCGATCAACGTGGCGATGCTCGCGTTCGCCGAGTGGGTCGCGCCGCGGTTCGCGGTCGACGGCTTCTGGACGTACGTCGGCGCGACGATCGTGATCTGGCTCGTCAACGTCGCCTTCCAGGGGCTCTTCGGCGCGACCTCGGGCAAGCGGCCCGGCCACATCAACGTCTAGCGGCAGGGCGGGCGCCGCAATGGCGTCTGGCGCCGCATCAGCCTCTCCGCCCGGCGACACTGAGTCGGCACCCGCCCACCGGTTCTACGCCGTCGGGCGGCGAACGGTTTGTGGCGACGGCGGGACTGGGATTCGAACCCAGGGGGCGCTTGCACGCCCAACGGCTTTCAAGGCCGCCCCGTTCGACCGCTCCGGCATCCCGCCGGGCGACTAGTCAACCGGAAAGCGCCGCCGCCTGCTCGACCGGCTCAGCCGGCCTGCCCGCGGCGGATCGCCGGCGGCGCACCCAGGGCCTGCAGGACGTCGGGGACGTCGCCGCGGAAGTTCTCCAGGATGGCGAGCACGAACCGGTCGGTGACCGCCGTGCCGTTCAGCGTGGCGGCGAACTCCGTCCCCTTCTGCCCCTCCGGGCGGTAGCGGATGCCGAGCCGCCGCGCCTGGTAGTCGGTCGTGTTCGACGTCGAGGTGATCTCGCGGTAGCGCTGCTGGTGCGGGAACCAGCCCTCGATGTCGTACTTCTTGGCGGCCGGCGCGCCGAGATCGCCGGCGGCGACGTTGACGACGCGGTACGGGATCCCGAGCGCGGCGACGATCTCCTCCTCGATCGCCAGCAGCCGGTCGTGCTCGTCGCGGGCGGCGGCCGGCTCGCAGTAGACGAACATCTCGACCTTGTTGAACTGGTGGACGCGGAACATGCCGCGCGTGTCCTTCCCGGCCGCGCCGGACTCGCGGCGGAAGCAGGTCGAGAAGGCCGAGTAGCGGAGCGGCAGCTCGTCGAGGATCTCGTCCATGTGCAGCCCGGCGAGCGCCACCTCGGACGTGCCCGTCAGGTAGAGGTCGTCGTCCGCCAGCGAGTAGATGTTCGAGCGCTCGGTCGGGAAGAAGCCGGTGCCGTACATCGCGTCCTCGCGGACGAGCACGGGCGGCAGCAGCGGCACGTGTCCGTACGCGGTCGTGCGGTCGATCCCGAAGCGGTACAGCGCCAGCGCGAGGAGGGCGGTGTCGCCGACCAGGTAGCCGAAGCGGGCGCCGGAGAGCCGCGCGGCGCGCTCCATGTCGAAGCGGCCGATCTCGGTGTGCTCGGGGCCTTCCGGCGTCTGCTCGCCGACGCGCCGGATCTCCTCGGCGTCCTCGTCGGAGTCGCCGTCGGGCGAGGACGGGTCGGGCGGGTTGGGCACCTGCTCGAGCAGGCGGTCGCGCTCCGCCTCGGCGGCGGTCAGCTCCTCCTCGGCCGTCCGCAGCTCCTCCTTCACCCGGTTCAGCTCCTCGAGCTGCTCCGGCGTCGGCTTGCCCTTCAGCTTCAGGCGGCCCCGGAGCTCGTCCACGCGCGGGACGAGCGCCCGCCAGCGCTCGTCCGCCGCGAGCAGCGCGTCGAACGCCTCGGCCGCGCCCTTCCTGGCGACCGCTGCACGGAAGCCGTCGGGGTCGCTGCGGGCCGCGCGGAGGTCGATCACGCAAGGGAGTCTAGGAGGGGACAGGCTTCAGCCTGTCCCCTTACCTTTCAATCCGCCCCGCGCGCAGGTAGGAAACCTCGAAGGGACAGGCTTCAGCCTGTCCCCTGGCCTTGCGCCCGGCCCGACGCAAAGGCCGGGGACTGACTGAAGTCAGTCCCTTCGCGATTGGTTCGCTTGGCCTTACGCCCGGCCCGACGCGAAGGCCGGGGACTGACTGAAGTCAGTCCCTTCGCGGTTCGGCTACTTCGTCAGCGCGGCTCGCGGCCCAGGTACGCCTCGATCACCTGGGCGACGCCCTCGTCGTCGCACGGCGGGCACACGAAGTCGGCGATCGCGAGCACGCGCTCGTGCGCGTTCTCGACCGCGACGCCGTAGTCCGCCCACTCGAGCAGCTCGATGTCGTTCTCGCCGTCGCCGAACGCGACCGTCTCCGCCGCCGTGAAGCCGAGGTGCTCGGCGAGGAACGCGAGGCCCGAGCCCTTCGTCACCTCCGGGCTCGCGAACTCGAGGAAGTGGGGGAGCGACTTGGAGATGAACATGCGCTCCCCGAAGTGCGCGCGCATGCGCACCTCCAGCCCGTCGAGCTCGACCGGGTCGCCGACCGCGACCAGCTTGGTCGGCGGCTTCTCGAGCCAGGAGCGCAGGTCGCCGACGGCGTGCACCTCGAGGTTCTGGAACGAGGCGTATGCCTCCGACGCCGCCGTATGCTCGGCGACATAGAGCTCGTCGTCGACGTAGCAGTTCAGCGGGTAGCCCTCGCCCTCGACGGCGGCGATCGCCTCGCGGGCGAGCTCGAGCGGGATCGGCTCGTGGCGGAGGAACGTCCCGGTGACGGGGTCGGCGACGACCGCGCCCTGGTAGCAGACCACCGGGTCGTCGATCCCGGCTTCCCGCGCGTAGGGGCGGACCGACTGGAACATCCGGCCGGTGACCAGGATCACGTGGATGCCGGCGGCACGCGCCGCCGCGATCGCCGCCAGGGTGCGCGGACGGAGGACGGCGTCCGTCCAGATCAGCGTGCGGTCGAGATCGCAGGCGAACGCCCGCACGCCGCGCGGGAAGTCCTCGGGAAGGATCAGCCCTTGCCTGCGACCGACGACACGTAGGCGGCGACGTCGGCGATCTGCTTCGGGCTGAGCTGGCCGTTGAAGGACGGCATGACGCCCTTGCCGTTCGTCACCCGGTCGACGACGAGCGACGCCGGCGGCTTCGCGTCGTCCAGGTTCGGCCCGACCGTTCCGGTGGCGCCGGCGTCCTTCAGCGTGTGGCAGCTCTTGCAGCCGGCGGTCTCGAAGACCTGCTTGCCGGCGGTGGCGTCGCCGGCCTCCGTCGTCGGCTGCTCCACCGTGCCGACCACCGTCTGGGGCGTTGCGGAGGTCTCGGAGCCCGGCGAGCAGGCGGCCAGCCCGACGCCGCAGGCGAGCAGGCACAGGAGGATCAGGCCGCGGCGGAACACGCGCGCGAGTCTACTCAACCGGCGCAGGAGCGCGCCGCGCCGCCGGTCAGCGCCGCGAACGCGCTGCGGGCGTCGGGGGCGAACTTCAAGGCGATCCGTCCGGGCCGGGCGACCGTCAGCCCGATCATCCCGTCGCCGGCTCTCGCCGCGCAGCCGGCGGAGGGACGCCAGTAGCGCGAGTACCGGACTGCGAGCCGGTAGGTGCCCGCCCTCCTCGCCCGGACGACGATCCGCGACTCCGTCAGCGACAGGACGCGCGCGCCCGGCGGGCCGGTGAGGATCGGGGTCGCGTGCGGCACCTCGTAGACGGTGAGGTGGGCGTCGGCGAACGCGACCGCGAGCGGCGTTCGGCCGCTGCGCAGGAGCGCGGCCTCGCCCCGTGCGCTGTAGTCGACCGGCGCGTCGGTGAGCACGACGTACCGCACGCCGAGCCGTCGCAGCCAGTCGACGTACGCCCCCGGCCCGAGGTGGTCGTACAGCACCTCGTTCTGGGGGAAGTCGTCCTGGCGGAACCAGCCGCGTGCCAGCGGGATGTCGGCGCGGGCGAGGTAGAGCGCCGGCCAGTGCCCGGCCGTGTCGACCGCCTCGACCCGGAACGACGGCGTGAGGTTCGCGCGCAGGAAGGAGACGGCCGGCTGCCAGTACGCGGCGTCGGCCGCCGGGTTGTCCTCGGCCTTGACGTAGCTCGCCGCGAGCGGGGTCACGTTCCACGAGATCGCGAGCCCGAGCACGATCAGCGCCGGCAGCAGCGGGCGCCAGTTCCGCAGCGAGAGCACGAGCACGCTCAGCGGGATCGCCGCGTACCGCAGCCGTGCGATGTTCTCGCCGACCGCGGTCGAGAGGAAGAAGAAGGTCAGGCAGGCGACGCCGTAGACCGGGAAGACGTAGCGCAGGCCTCGCAGCTGCTCGACGCGCCAGGCGAAGGCGGCGGACAGGACGCAGTACGCACAGGCGGCGGCGAGCTCGGGCGCCGAGAACGGGTAGCTGCCGCTGCCCGGGAACACCCGCCAGAGCAGCGCCTCGGCGAGCACGACGGCGAGCAGCGCGGCGCCGGCTCCGAGCCTCAGCCACCGCTCCGTCCGCCGGCCGATCGCGAGCCCGACCACGATCAGGGCCAGCAGCAGGAACGCGATCGGGCTGGCCGCCGCGCTCAGCGCGGCGAGCGCGCCGAACCGCCACGGCCGCCTCGCCTGCAGGGCCCACAGCGCGAGCAGGGCGAGTGCGGCGCCGAGCGCGAACGGGAAGGCGGCCGAGAGGACGATGCCGGCCCAGACCACCGCGAACGTGCGGCTCGACCAGCGCGCCTGCGGTCCCCATTCCCGCCAGACGAGGACGGCGAAGGCGAGCGTCGCCGTGGCGACGGTCGCGACCGCCAGCAGCCGAATCCCGAGCGCCGCCGCCAGCGGGTAGTACAGGAGGCTGTAGGTGACGAAGCTGTAGCGGCCCGCGTACCAGAAGTTGTTCCAGAGCGTGAAGCCGTGGTCGAGGAAGACCGTCCGCTGGTAGATGTGCGCGGCGAGATCGGTCCCGGGCGGCCCCGCCCAGACGAGCAGCGCCGCGAAGGTCGCGGCGACGCCCGCCGAGACGACCGCCTCACGCGCGAGAGGTGATGCTCGGCGCATCGACGCCGACGCTATCTGGCCCGGCAACACCACGCGCCGGTTGGCGTACCCGCTCGTAGGCCCAGAGAACCGCATAGGAGAGCGCCCCGGCCGAGGCGACGTCGCCCGGGCTGTCATTCACGAGCAGCGAGACGGCGACGCCCGCGACGAGCGCGTCGCCTGCCGGGAAGCGCGGCGGCCGCGTCCAGAGCACGGCGAGCGCGACGACCGACACGGCGAAGACGATCGCCTCCTGCGCCCCCGACCCGATCGACGCGGCGGAGATGTGCACGCGGTGCGCGAGCTCCTCCGCCAGCGACACCGGCCCGCGCCGGAAGGCGTGCGTGACGTGGCTCGACCCGCCGGTGGCCGCGTCGAGCCCGACGATCGCGGCGACGCCGGCGACGGCTGCTGCCGCGCCGAGCACCACGCGCCGGACCGTGAAGCGGACGTCGTACAGCTCGGCGGCGAGGACGCCGAAGGCGACGAGCAGCACGACGATCCCCCCGCCGTCGGCGCCCGCCCGGCTCGAGCCGACCGTGACCACCGTGAGCGCGAACACGGCGGGCACCCAGCGGCCGCCGAGCAGCGCCGCCGCCTCGAGCGAGACGGTCAGCAGGACGGTCTCGGTCAGGTTGCCCGCGCCGTAGAAGCGGCCGCCGCCGTCGGGCCGGGCCCCGATCGCGGCCAGCGAGTTCACCTCCGGCCACGCGGCGAAGACGACCAGGTAGGCGCCGACGAGCGCGAGCAGCGCCCACGGGAGCGCGCGCCGGACCGCCGCGACCGCGAGGGCCGACCCGATCGTGAGGCCGATCAGCGACACGGCGACGATCCACGGACGCGTGACGGCCACCGCGGCGAGGAGGAGCGACGACGCGAGGACCGCCGGGGCGGCGAGCAGCCCGGCCCGGCCCAGGAAGGCCGACCGGAACCCCACGGCGAGCAGCGCGCCCCCGAGCACCGAGCCGACGAGGATCAGCGTCGCCCAGAGGCGCACGTCATGCGTGCGGGTCAGTCGCCGGTCGAGCCGGGCGAGGTCGGCGGCCGCGTCGGCGTCCGCGCTCGACCGGACCCTCGGCCGTCTGCCCTGCTCCAGGGCGACCGCCGCCGGCGCGATGTCGGCGATCGACACGAGCCCGCGGATGCGCGTCGAGCTCGAGACGAGGATCCCGTGGTAGCCGCCGCCGACGATCGCGACCGGATAGCGGCGCGTGTTCGCGTGCCTGCCGGGCCGGGGGAGGGCGACGTAGACGGTGACGTCGCCGGGCCGGGTGCCGAGGTCGATCAGAGGCCTGCCGGAGGGCGTGCCTCCGAGCACCGACGGCTCGACCTTCCCGCGGACGAGCGACGCGACCGCCGCCTCCCGCGTGACCGTCTCGCCCGCGCCGGGCACGACCAGGCCGACCGCTCCGCGGGCCGCGAACGACGCGGGGTCGAACGGCGGGACGACGAGCACGCTCACGTCCGCGGCGCGCGCGGGGGCGGCGAGGCAGACGAAGAGCGCGACGGCGATCGGGAGTCGTCTCACGTCGGGCGATTCTCGTCTACTAGTGTTCGGCCCGTGCTGATCGAGCGGAGCATGCATCCCGGGTACCTCTCGAACGCGTATTTGGTCGCCGACGAGGAGGGCGGTACGGCCGTGTTCGTCGACAGCGGCGCGCCGATCGACCCGCTGCTCGCGGCCGCCGAGCGCTGGCGCGTGACGCCGGCGGCGATCCTCCGCACGCACGGCCACCACGACCACGTCGAGCACGAGGACTCGCTCGGGCTTCCGGTCGTGACCGGCGACTACGCCGGCGGGGGCCTCTCGTTCACGGCGCTGCCGACGCCGGGCCACTCGGACGACGGCGTCGCGTTCCACGGCGGCGGCGTCTGCTTCACCGGCGACACGCTCTTCAAGGACGCCGTCGGCGGCACGCGTGACGACTTCGAGGCCGTGCGGCACTCGGTGATGGACGTCCTGATGAAGCTGCCGCCGGAGACCCGCGTCCTCCCCGGCCACACCGAGGAGACGACGATCGGGCGCGAGTGGGAGGAGAACCCGTTCGTCCGCGTCTGGCGCGGAATCGAGCCGGAGGGCACCGAGCCGGTCAAGGTCGGCGGCGAGGACGCCGTGCTCGTCGTCTGGTCGCCGGACTACGACGGCAAGGGCAAGGCGTGGGTCCGCTTCGCCGGCGGCAAGGACGCGATCGTCGGCGGCTCGCGCGTCGAGCGCCGCTGAGCCCCCGCCCGCGGCCCCGGCAGGATTGGTAATCGAATCCGGCGGCTGTTACAACTAGCCGGTCCCAGTGAGTGACGTGACCTGGATTCCCCGCATCGGCGACGAGTTCGCCGGCTACCGGCTCGTCTCCCTGATCGGGCACGGGGGGATGAGCATCGTCTACCGGGCGGAGCACATCGGCCTCGAGCGCTCGGTCGCGCTCAAGCTGCTCTCGCCGCAGCTCAGCGAGGACGCGGACTTCCGCGAGCGGTTCCAACGCGAGTCGAAGGTCGCCGCCGCGCTCGAGCACCCGAACATCATCCCGATCTACGAGGCCGGGGAGGAGCAGGGCGTCCTGTACATCGCCATGCGGTACGTCGAGGGCGCCGACCTGAAGTCCAGGCTGAAGCAGGGCGGCCCGCTGGAGGCGCCGCAGCTCGCGGCGCTCATCTCCCAGGTCGCCGCCGCCCTCGAGGCCGCGCACGAGAAGGGCCTGATCCACCGGGACGTGAAGCCGGCCAACATCCTGATCGCCGTCGGCGCGGGCGTGGAGGGCGCCGACCACGCGTACCTCTCCGACTTCGGCGTCGCCAAGAACACGGCGGCGGCCGGGGTGACCAAGACCGGGCTGTTCGTCGGCACCGCCGACTACGCGTCGCCGGAGCAGATCGAGGGCAAGCCGCTCGACGGCCGGGCGGACATCTACTCGCTCGGCTGCGTCGCCTACGAGGCCCTCACCGCCACGCCGACCTACGCGAAGGACTCGGAGGTGGCGATGATGTACGCCCACCTCCTCGAACCCCCGCCCAAGCTCACCGAGAAGCGGCCCGACCTGCCGGGCGAGGTCGACGAGGTGATCGCGAAGGCGGTCGCGAAGTCCAAGGAGGACCGCTACGCGCGGCCGATGGAGTTCGCGATCGCGCTCAGGCAGGCGTTCGCCGGGACGTCCGCGCCCGCCGCGGCCGCCGTCGCGCCCCAGCCCGGGGCCGGCGAGACCGTGCTCGCGGGCGCTCCGCCCGCCGGGGGGCAGGCGCAGGCCCAGGCCGCCCCGCCGGCCGCGCCGCCGCCGGCGGCAGCGGAGACGGCTCCCGCCGGAACGGGCGGAGGCGGCGGTGCCAACCGGAAGAAGATGCTCGTCGGCGGCGCGATCCTGGCCGCGGCGATCGCGGCCGTCCTGATCGCCGTCTTCGCGATCGGCGGCGGGAAGTCGTCGTCGGACAAGGGCACGGACACGACGGCGGCGACGACGACGACGGGCGGCGGCGGAGGCGGCAGCGGGACCGCCACGACCCTGCTGGCCGTCCTCGCGCCGACGCAGGTCACGAAGGAGTGCACGGCGCAGAACACGCGCGCGCCGGACGCGGTCGAGACCGACCTCTGCGTCTCGGCGCCGACCGACCCGACCTCGCAGCCCGACCAGTTCCAGCTCTCGTTCTACCGCTCGTCGCAGGCGCTCCTCCACGCCTACGGACAGGAGCTGAAGAAGGGCAAGGGCTCGCTCACGAAGTGCGGCTCCGCGGCCGCGGGCGAGCGGCCGTGGATCCACCCGACCGGCAAGCGCGGCGGGCGGTTCTTCTGCTACCAGGACCCGAAGGGCAACTTCGTCCTCGTCTGGACGCACGAGAAGCTCGGCAGCGACGACCACGTCGACATGCTCGGGTGGGCGCAGGAGCCGGGGCGCGCGCCGACGATCGTCGGCGGCTGGTGGAGCTCCCTGAACGACTCGATCGGCAAGTGCCGGCCGAAGATCAGCCAGGAGCTCTGCCTCGACACGATCTCCCGCATCACCGGCAGCCCGTGACCGGCCGGCGCGCAGGCGCGACCGGCTGAACCATCTAGACTCGCCGCTGTGCCCTCGCTGGTGATGAAAGTGGGGCCGCTGGCCGGGCAGCGCGTTCTGGTCGAGACCCCCCTGGTCGTCGGGCGCGTCGACGCCGACGTGACGATCGACGACCCGCTCGTCTCGCGGCGCCACGCCATGATCCGTCCCGTCGGGAGCGGGCTCGAGGTCGAGGATCTCGGCTCCCTGAACGGCACTTGGGTGAACGGCGAGCGGCTCGAGGGGCTGCGGACGCTGCGCGACGGCGATCTCGTCCAGGTCGGCAACGCCGCCTTCGCGATCGAGGGCGACCGCGTCGAGCCGGAGCCGGGCGGCACCGTCTTCGCGCCGACGGTGAAGCCGGGCGCAGCGGTCGCGGCGCCCGCCGAGGCTCCGGCCCAGCACGAAGCGGTGGATCCGCCCGGCGCGGGCGAGGCGCAGCTCTCGTCGAGCGAGGACGAGCTCCGCCTGGTGACCGCGCTCTTCGCCGACATCGTCGGTTCGACGACGCTGGGGGAGCGGCTCAGCCCGGACGAGACCAAGCTGGTGATCGGCGAGTGCGTCAGCCGGATGAGCCGCGCGGTCGAGCAGTTCGGGGGCGTCGTGCAGGCGTACATGGGCGACGGGATCGCGGCGTTCTACGGCGTTCCGCGGGCGCACGAGGACGACGCCGAGCGCGCCGCCCGCACCGCGCTCGCGATCACCGCCGAGGTGCACGCGTACGCCGAGGAGGTGAGGAGCGCGTGGCAGATCTCCGACTTCAACGTCCGCGTCGGGATCAACACCGGCGTGACCGCCGTCGGCCTGGTCGGCGCCGCCTCGCCGCAGGCGGTGTCGATGGGCGACACCACGAACGTGGCGGCGCGGCTCCAGAGCCTGGCCGAGCCGGGGACGATCGTGGTCGGCGAGGCGACCGCCAAGACCCTGATCCGGACCTTCGCGCTCGAGCCGCTCGGCGACGTGACCGTGAAGGGCCGCAAGGAGCCGGTGAGCACCTGGCGGCTGATCGGGCCGCAGGCCGCGCTCCGCGCGCCCGCCGCCCTGCCGCTCGTCGACCGCGACGCCGAGATGACGCGGCTGCGGACGACCCTCGAGGAGCTGGAGTCCGGCAGGGGCCAGATCATGCTCCTGCTCGGCGACGCCGGGGTCGGAAAGACGCGCCTGCTGATCGAGCTGCGGACGCTGGCCTCCGGGCGGGTCACCTGGCTGGAGGGGCACTGCGTCTCCTACGGGACCGAGATCGTCTACGGCCCGCTCGTCCAGCTGCTGCGGGACTGGATCGGGGCCGAGGAGGGCGAGGCCCCGCTCGCCGTCCGCACGAAGCTGCGCGCCAAGCTGGGCCTGCTGCCGGCGTCGCAGATCCCCGACGTCCTGCCGCATCTCGCCCGCCTGCTGTCGATCTCGCTCGACCCGGCCGAGGAGGAGCGGCTCAACCGCGCGTCGCCTGCGGAGCTCGCCGACGAGATCCGGCGCGCCTACCGCACGTGGATCGCCGCGCTCGCGCAGCAGGGGCCGGTGGTCGCCGCGCTCGAGGACGTCCACTGGGCCGACCCCGCGTCCCGCGAGCTGGTCGCGGAGCTGCTCTCGCTGGCCGACCAGACCGCCCTGCTCGTCCTGATGACGCTCCGGGTCGACCCGGCCTCGGAGGGATGGCAGATCCGGGTCGGCGCGCTTGCCGACCACCCGCACCGCACGACCGAGCTGCGGCTCGGGCCGCTCGACGACGACGCCTCGAGGCAGCTCCTCCAGGGCCTGCCCCGCAGCGCCGAGCTCGACGAGTCCGAGCTCGCGCTGATCGTCACCGGCGCCGAGGGGAACCCGCTGTACCTCGAGGAGCTCGTCAACGCCTTCGCCGACAGCGCGGGCACGGGCCGGGGGCACACCTGGGCTCCGACCGTGACCGGGCCGAAGGTCCTCACGCCCACCCTGGAGAGCCTGCTGCTCGCCAGGATCGACGCGCTTCCCGAGAGCGGCCACCGCCTGGCTCAGCTCGCCGCGGTGATCGGGCGCAGCTTCCCGCTCCGCGTCCTCGAGCAGATCGCCGGCTCCGACGGCGTCGAGGCCGAGCTGACCGCCCTCGTGCGCGCGGACATCGTCCGGGAGCTCCGCCGGTACCCGGAGCCCGAGTACATCTTCCGGCACGGCCTGCTCCAGCAGGCGAGCCTCTCGACGCTGCCGGCGTCGCGCCGCCGTGGGCTGCACGGCGAGATCGCGGCCGCCTACGAGGGGATCTTCGCCTCGTCGATCGACGAGCACCTCGAGGTGATCGCCCACCACTACGCGCGGAGCGATCACCCCGTGAAGGCGCTCGACTACCTCGAGCGGGCCGGCGAGCGCGCGGCGGCGCTCGACGCGGGCGAGAGCGCCAGGGAGCTCTGGGGCCGCGCGCTCAAGGTCGCGGAGAAGCTCGGCGACGCGGGTGCGACCGACCGGATCGGCGCCCGCCTCGCCGCTCTGGGCTAGGACTCGGCAAGCGCGCGAAGCGCGCTGATGCTCGGCTGGAACAGGTACTCGCCGCCGCGGAGCGTGACGAAGCGGGGGAGCGGCGAAGCGAAGAACGGCGGTCGCCCGGGAACCGTGTACTTCGCCGCCGTGGCGTCCCCGCAGCCGATCAGCGGGTCGCGGTCGCGGCCGAGCCCGAAGCGGTCGCCGTCGTCGACCCAGAGCGTCTGGATCGTCTCGAACTGGCGCCAGATGTCGGCGTTGAAGCACACGAAGACGAGGCCGCGGTCCTGCCCGTCGTCCTCCAGGACGCCCTCGGGCAGGGCGGGGCCGTACGGCCGGCCGCGCCGCACGATCCGGTGCCGGTTGCTGAGCCGCCCGTCGAAGAAGCCCTCCGCCTCCCGCGGGTTCGCGCGCCGGATGTGCGAGCCGTGCGGGCAGCGGAAGCCGAGCGGGTCGTCGGCGTAGGTGAAGTCGTTGATCCGCGCCGGGTCCTGCGGGATCGACGGGTCGGGCGCGTCCGGGGAGACCGCGAGCGGGGTGCCGTCGGGCCAGCGGCCGACGATCTTGGCGGCCAGCATCTCCGGGCCGCCGGGGTACCGCGCCCCCTGCTCGGCGACGAACCGGCGGAACGCAGCGACGTCCGTGTGCAGCTTGCGGTAGACGACGAAGGTGGAGTTGCGGTCGAACGGCGGCGCGGGCGCCTCCGGCAGGTCGCCGTCCTCGTCGACGTACCCGAGCAGGAACTCGCCCGTGGCCACGTCGCGCCAGGCGCCGCGGCCGTCGGGCTGGCCGTCGCCGGGCCGGCCCTCGACGCCGCTCCCGAAGACGGCCGGCTGCGCGATCCCGTCGAAGAACCCGAAGTGGTCCTTCCCTTCGGGCAGCGCCTCCGCCCGCGTCTCGTTGACGACGGTCGAGGCGGCCGCGGCCGCTCCCGCCTCACGGAGCTCGGCCCGCACGGCCTCGAGCTGCTGGTTGTCCCCGGCCCAGACCGTGACGAGCACGTGGGCCTCGCCCGTGCCGAGCCCCTCCTCCCAGTTCGCCGGCGCGGCTGGGCCCCGGTCGCCGAGCCGCTCGGCCCGCGCCGCCATCCCCTCGCGGAACGCCTCCGGGAAGGTGGCGAGCACCTCGGGTGCGACCCCCATGCGCTCGAGCCCGGCGTACGTGAACGCGACCTGGATCGCCGCCGGGGGCGCCTGCTCCCAGGCCGCGCCGGTCGTGACTCTGGACAGCATGCGGGCGAGCAGGGCCTTGCCGCGGGCGACGTCGTCTACGCGCAGGAAGATGTACGCGGCGGTCGGGTAGGTGTAGCCGCGCAGGACGTTGCCCTGCACGTCGTTCACGTCGATCTGGGGCGGCTCGAGCGGCCGCCGGGGCAGGTTCGGCGGGCGGCCGAGCAGGAGGCGCCGGTCGAGCAGCGGTGACCGCCCGGCCTCGCTCATGCCACGTCCGCGAACGTCTGCCGGAAGCGCTCCTGGAGCTCGCGCGCGTCGAGACCCTGCGCCGAGATCGCGAACTCGACGAGCCGGTCGCGCAGCTCCACGCTCTCGCGGATGTCGGGGAGGGTCGTCTTCGGCGCGGAGACCCCGAACAGGTTGGTGCGGATCCGGTTGTGCCTGATGTACCGCGTGAAGGCGGCGAGGTCCGCGACGCCCGGGTAGCCGACGCAGCAGCCCCACCACGAGTCCGCCTCCGCCGGCAGCCGCTCGCGGATCGCGGCCAGGAACGGCTCCAGCGCACCGTCGAAGCTCGCCGTGAAGACGAGGTACGCGGACTTCAGCGTGTCCGGCTTCTGCGGCGCGCCCTGGTAGACGAGCCGGTCGATGATCTGGAGGCGGGAGAAGTGGAGCTGGTCGAGCCGGGCGAGCGGGCTCTCGGCGCCGCGCGGGAGGCTCTCGATCACCGTCCGCGCCTCCTCCTCGCGGCCGTGGACGATCGCGGCGAAGACGGTCAGCGCGTGGGCGTTCTCGAGCCGGTCGTGCGAGAGGCGCCAGTCCATCAGAGGTGCGCCTGGAGGTCCGTGAGCAGCTGCTCGTAGCGCGCCTTGAACTCCTCGGGGCCGAGCGATGCCGACTCCCGGACGAGGCGGCGCAGCCCCGCCCGCACCGCGAGCGCCCCGTCCACCATCCGGGTGCTGACCTCCGGGTAGGCGCAGTAGTACGAGCCGCCCTCGAGGCTGTTCGCGGCGATCCACCGCTTCAGCGGCTCCGCGGGCGGCGGGCCCGGGAAGTTGATGCCGCGTCCCCAGACGAAGCGGATGTCGCGCGGGATGCAGTACGCGAAGGCGTCGATGTAGTGCTGCCAGGGCCCGTCGAAGTTGCTCTCGAAGAACATGTACGTGTAGTTGAGCCGGTCCCTGGGCTGCGGAGGGCCGTTCCAGGGCAGCTCGCGGACGAGGGCCCAGCGGACGTAGTGGATGAAGTCGAACTGCAGGATGTGGCGCTGCGCGAGCGGAGCCCACTTGCCGATCCACTGCGCGGTCCGCAGCACGGGCTCCCACTTTCGCCGGACGGGCGTGAACAGGGTGAGCGCGGTCATGCGGCCGATCGTGTTGCCGCCGGTCGGCCGCTCGCGGGGCGCCGCCTGCTGCTCGGGCGGGAGCTCGACCTGGGTCACGTCCGGCCCCAGAGCTCGCGGCCCTCGGCCTGCCGGCGCGCGTGCCCGGGCGCCGCGAAGCGCTCGTAGTACTCGATCTCGAGGTGGGAGAACTGCACCCAGATGCCCGGGAGGTGGAACGCGTCGGTGTGCGCCGGGAAGCGCCCGTACGTCTCGACCAGGTAGCGGCAGATCTCCTTCGTGTACGCGATCGTCTCCTTCGAGTGCGGCTCGGCGTGGCGCAGGTACGCCTCCGCCGCGGCGCGGTCCCTGTACGCCCGGGCGAACGTGTCCGTGTCCGTGTACGTGCCGTTCGGGCCGTACTTCTCCTCGATCACGGCGTCCACGGCTGCGTCCATGTCGGTCACGTACGGCGGGCAGAGGCCCTCGAGCACGCCGTCGATGCCGACGAAGTTCGGCTGCGACGCGGGCACCGGCGGCCAGCGCCGCCACCGCGAGCTCGACGGCTTGTAGCTGTGCTCGCGGAAGCCGAGCCCGAGCAGCCCCTTGGCCTCGTCGCGGCGCATGACGTGCGGCGCCATCGGGGCGCCGTGCACCCAGCCGCCGAGGCGCAGGGCCTCGCCGGTCAGCATCAGGTTCTGGAGGAGGAAGAACGCCTCGTGGTCGGTTCGGACCGTCCCGATCGCTCCCAGCGGCGCCGGCGTCTCCGCGGTGGCGAACCCGTTGCGCAGCCACTTCAGCCCGCCGATCGGCTGGTACGGGATCGGGTCGACGAAGCCGAGCTTCGACGCCGCCCACGCGATCCACTCCGTCGCCTGCTTCGGCCGGAACGGGCGCCAGTCGTCCATGAACAGCGGCGCGGTCCCCTTGGGCTCGAGCAGGATCAGGAGGACGTTGATGTACTGCCGCGTGTTGTCGACGAGGGGCAGGAAGCACGTCGTCCCGGGCACGTTCGAGTGCTGCGCGTTCCAGCCCAGGTAGTAGGGCCACTCGCGCGGGAGCGAGATCCGGCCGTCGTGCACCTTCACCTTGACCGCGTCGGCGTACGCGAGCCAGTCGGCCTCCGTCCGGTCCTCCCAGCGGGGCGGGAGGCCCTGCATGAGCTCGACCGCCTCGCGTCCCTGCGGCCGGCGGAGCAGCCAGATCGCCTCGTCGTTGACCATGAACATCGAGGTCGCCTGCGCGTTGTCGGCGCTCGAGCCCGCGCGCCCGGTCATGTGCAGGAAGGGCGAGCCGAGCTCGGGGCGGCCGGACGGCTTCACCAGCGGCCCGTCGAGCATCACCGCGCCGGTGACGCCGGTGGACGCGATCAGGACCGCCTCCTCCAGCGGCGACAGGGGCGACGGCTCGTTCGGGCTCTCGTAGACGCTGTCGCCGAGGTTCAGCGGGACGCCCTGGGCGACCCGGCGCGTGCGCCGGTCCTGGAGGCACGCGGTCAGCGGGTAGGCGAAGAGGTCCTCGAGCCCGGCGTGCCGTGCCGACGAGTCGGGCAGCGTCTCCATCAGGCGTGCTTCTCCAGCTCGGCGAGGGCGATCGGGTAGACGTCGTCGGCGGCCCGTCGGCCGAGCCAGCAGTCGAGGTGGGCGTAGCCGGGGACGATGTGGCGGGTGTACAGCTCGGGCCCGTTCGCCTCGACCAGCAGCCGGTGGGTCATCGCCAGCGACTCCGGCAGGAACATCCGGTTGTGCTCGCCGGTGACGAAGGCGATCGGCAGCCGGTAGCGGTCGAGGTGCGAGAGGTACGCGTCGCGGCCCTCGGCCGTCACCGCCCGGCGCGCCCGGATCATCCGCGAGATGTGCTCGAAGAAGGTGATGTTCGTGATCCCGAAGATGTCGACGATCGCGTCGTGGGTGGCGGCGTTCAGGTTCGCGTGGTCGTAGACGTCGCCGTAGACGAAGCAGATCCGCCGGCACACCGGGCTGTCGCACACGTGCTCGAACGGGAGGACGCGCATCGCGACGTCCAGCGCCCGGTCGAGCGCGGCGTGCCGGTCGAAGTCGGTGGTCAGGTTGTCGATCCCGACCGCCTTGAAGACCGAGGCGAGCCGCAGCCACGAGCGCAGGCGGTTGGCGGGCGTCGCGACCGGGTTCCCGGCGAGCGCGGAGAAGACCGCCGAGCGCACGCCCTCGAGGCCGGCGCCGAGCGCCATGAACAGCGAGAGGCCGCCGACGCAGTGGGCGAGCACCTGCACCGAGTCGGCGCCGGTCTCCTCGCGGACGGTGCGGATCGCGGCGGGCCAGTCGCGCGTGGCGATGTCGTCGACCGTGAACTGCGTCCGCGCGGCCTCGAGCGCGGGGCTCGAGCGGTAGTCGAGCAGCCACACGTCGTAGCCGTGGCCGCCGAGGAACTGCACGAAGTTGGTGTCGACCGTGTCGATCGCGAACGCGTTCGCCTTGTTCCCGTACCCCGGCGCGAGCACGACCGGCCCCCTGGAGCCGTGCTGGTGGCGCGTCAGCCGGATCTCGGTCCCGTCCGAGGTCTCGACCGGGACCACGCGCGGGGCCGCGGCGCGGGGAGCGGTATCGGTGTCGGCGACGTGGGCCACGGTACGCAGCGAGCCGACGAGGGCTCGGCCCGTTTCTAGTCAGTACGCGCGCGAATTGCAAGACGGGCGCCCGGCGCGCCCGGCCGGCTCAGTGCTTGTGGGTCGGCTTCGGCTTCACCGGCGTCCCCTCGGTGTAGAGGTGCGAGGGGACGATGTAGTTGATGAACATGTACTGCGGGGCCGGGTAGAGGAACGCCCTGCCCTGCTTCACGAGCTCCATGATCCGCTTCTTCGTCGTGACCAGCTCCCTGGCCGCGGCGCGCGTCTTGAAGAGGACGAGGTCCGGCGAGGCGATCACGCGGTACTCCGGGCTCGTCGCCGGCGCCGAGATGTGGTTGTGCCCGAGCACGCCCTCGCCGTAGACGCTCGGGACGAGCTGCATCGCCCCGTCGGCGATGATCGGCCCGTGGTCCGGGCAGTTGTCCGCCGGGACATGGGTGCACTGCACGGGGACGTTCACCCCCAGCGGGTACACGACCAGGTAGAACGGCTGGATCTCGAACTTCGGGATGTGCTTCGCGACCTGCGGGGCGCACGTCTCGACGTACTGGCAGTTGACCGGCGTCGAGCCGACGATCACCTTGCCCGTATCCCAGTCGTAGAGCGGGATCAGCACCTGCTTGAGCTTGATCCGCTCGCCGCTCAGCGCCCCTTGCGTCGAGGCCGGCGTGGCGGGCACCGCGAGGAGCAGGAGCAGCAGCAGGAGACCGAGCCCCGTCCGGAAGCGGACTCCGCTCACCCTGGCAACGGCCTCGGGCAGCATCGGCGACTTCTATCGCTCCCACGTCCGGATTGCAAGCAGTTCGTGCCGATCGTCCCACAAGCCGCTCGAAGTGCGCTATGGATTCCACCGTGCGCGGTGCAATGGATCGGCTGAGTCGGTTCGTTGGGCGCCGTCGCCGACTCGTCCTGGTCGTCTGGCTCGCCGCCGTCGTCGCCTCGGTGCCGTTCGCCGCGCGCCAGACCGAGCACCTCACCGCCGGCGGCTTCGAGGTGCCCGGATCCGGGTCGCTCGCTGTCGCGAACGCCCTCGACCAGTTCCCGGGCGTCCGCGGGCAGTCGCTGATCCTGGTCTTCGACAATCCGAAGCACAACAAGCACGTCCTCTGGAAGTCGATCGACCAGGCGGTCACCAAGATCCAGGACGTCAAGAACGTCTCGGTGCCGGGGCTGTCGCTCGCCTTCGCCGGGGGCTCGGGGAACAAGACCGTCGTCGCCCTGCCCCTGGAGGTGAACGGCAAGGCGGACGTCGCCGTCGACGCCGCCGTCGACCTGCGCGAGAAGCTGGGGATCAAGCCCGACTCGATGGTCACGCGCCTGCTCCAGAAGACGGGCCTGAAGGACAAGCGCAAGAACGACATCCCGCTCTCGGTCCACGTCGTCGGCCAGCAGGCGCTGTGGGCGGCGATGCAGGACGTCTCCAAGGACGACCTCGAGAAGGCGGAGTCGACCGGCTTCCCGATCGTCCTGATCGTCCTGCTCGCGATCTTCGGCTCGCTCGCCGCCGCCGCGCTCCCGCTCAGCCTCGGCATCGTCGCCGTGATCGTCAGCGGCGCCGTCGTCTTCTTCCTCTCCCAGGTGCTCCAGATGTCGGTGTTCGTCACGAACATCGCCTCGATGCTGGGGATCGGCGTCGCCGTCGACTACTCGCTGTTCGTGCTCGCCCGCTACCGCGAGGAGATTCGCGACGGGGCGAGTCCCGACCAGGCGCGCGAGCGCGCGATGAGCACGTCCGGCCTCGCCGTCGTCGTTTCCGGCGTCACCGTGATCGTCTCGCTCGCCGGCCTGTTCGTGATCGACTCGACGATGATGCGCTCGATGGCGGTGGGCGCGATCATCGTGGTCGCGATCGCGATCCTCGGCGCCGTCACTCTCCTGCCCGCGCTGATCCACGTGTTCGGGCGGCGGATCTACGAGCGCGGCCGCGTGATCGGCGCGATCGGCGACCGGCTCCGGGGCATCTTCGGGCGGCGCGAGCGGCCCGCCGGCGCGCCCGACTTCTGGCACCGGTGGACGGCGGTCGTCATGCGCCGGCCCGTGCTCTTCGGCCTCGGCGCCACCGCGCTGCTCCTGCTGATCGCCTCGCCGGCGCTGTCGCTGAAGTGGGGCACGGCCGCGCTGGCGCAGCTGCCCAAGACCAACGAGACGCGCAAGGCGATCGACGACATCGCCGACCGCTTCGGCTCCGGCTCGCTCGGCCCGATCAACGTCGTCGTGTCGCTCGACGAGTCGCGGACCGACCGGCTGGCGCTCCAGCGCTTCCGCGCGACCGCGGGCGGCCTGCCGAACGTCAAGAAGGTCGCCGAGCCGGTCATGTCGCGGGACGGCAGGAACGCGCTGATCGTCGTCACGCCGACCACGGGGCCGGAGGACCCGAAGACGGTCGACCTCGTCGAGCAGCTGCGGGAGCCCGGCGGCCCGGCCGCGCCGATCCAGCAGATCGGCAAGGTCGAGGTCGGCGGCGTGCCGGCCGAGAACAAGGACTTCACGACGCTCGTCTCCGGGTCGCTCTGGAAGCTCTTCCTCTTCGTGCTCCTGTTCAGCTACCTCGTGCTGCTCCTGATGCTGCGCTCCGTGCTGCTGCCGCTGAAGGCGGTGATCATGAACGTGCTCACGGTCGCGTCCGCCTACGGGGTGCTGGTCGCCGTCTTCCGGTACGGCTGGGCCGACGCGGTGCTCGGCTTCACCCACCTCGGCTACGTCAACGCGCCGACGCCGCCGCTCCTGCTCGCGATCGTGTTCGGCCTGTCGATGGACTACGAGGTCTTCCTGCTCTCCCGGATCCGCGAGCGCTACTTCGCCACCCGGGACAACCGCAAGGCGGTGGCCGAGGGCCTCGGCGCGAGCGCCAAGACGATCTCCAGCGCCGCCCTGATCATGGTGCTGGTCTTCGCCGTCTTCGCGATCACCGGCCTCCCGCAGGTGAAGGAGATCGGCGTCGGCCTCAGCACCGCGATCCTGCTCGACGCGACCCTGGTGCGGCTCGTGCTGGTGCCGGCGACGATGCAGCTGATGGGCGACTGGAACTGGTGGCTGCCGTCCTGGCTCGACCGGATCCTGCCGAACCTCGACTTCGAGTCGGCGCAGCCGGAGGCGGGCTTCGAGGTCGTCCCCGGCGCCGAGCAGCCCGCCGGCTAGTTCCGCCGGGCGAGCGTCATCCGCAGACCGCCCTTCGGCTCGATCACGCCGGTCGCCAGCGGCGTCGGCTCGCGCTCGTCCGCCGGCTTGAAGCTCCAGCTGCGGCCGAGCGTCGCGAGCACCAGCACCCCCTGCCGCGGCGAGAGCTCGTGCGCCGGGCAGCCGTAGGGCCCGGCCGAGTACGGGAAGTACGAGATCGGCGGCGGCTGCGCGGCGCCGTCCCGCCAGCGGTCGGGGTCGAAGCGCAGCGGGTCCGGCCAGAGCCGCTCGTCGCGGTGCGTGAACCACGGGCTGAGCGCGATCACGTCGCCGGCCCCGAGCGTCGTGTCGCCGAGCCGCCACTCGCCGGTGAGCTGGCGGAAGAAGCCCCAGATCGGCGGGTACAGGCGCATCGCCTCGAGCAGGACGTGGCGGGTGTAGGGGAGCAGGTCGGCGTCGCGCGGCGACGGGATGCGTCCCCCGAGCGCGAGGTCGAGCTCGGCGTGCCAGCGGGCCTCGACCTGCGGGTGCGTCGCGACCAGGTGGAGCGCCCAGGTCAGCGCGCTGTGGAGCTGGTCGGCGCCGAGCCACTGCTTCACGGTCGCGCAGATCAGCTCGTCGCCCTCGGCGACGTCGGTGTCGAGGCGGTCGACGAACCAGGCGAGCAGGTCGCCGAAGCTCTTCGGGTTGCCGCGCCGCTCGTCGATCAGCCGGTTGATCTCGGTGTCGATCACCGCCCGGGCCGAGCGCGCGCGGGCGCTGCTCGGCAGCGGCCAGCCCCAGCGCGAGTCGCCGAAGGGGCCGAGGAGCCAGGCCAGCGCGCTGATCCCGCGCTCGTGCGCGCGGAGCAGGTCGGGCCGCGCGTCGAGGTCGTCGCCGGTGAGGATCTGCCAGTCGATCGTCCGCACGAGAGTGCGCAGCTCCTCGAACGCGTCGATCGTGGCGCCGTCCTCCCAGGAGCCGGCGCAGCGGGCGGCGCGCAGGCCCGTGACGTCCATGATCGAGGGCTGGCCGACGACGGGCTGCCAGAGCGTCCGGCGCTGGAATCCGTGCCAGGTGCCCTCGGTCAGGATCAGGCCGCCCGAGTACCAGCGGGCGAGCGAGCTCAGGCGCCCGCGCGAGAGCGGCGGCCACTCCTTGCTCTCGAGCACCGCCCGCACGAGGTGCGGCGCGGCGACCAGGTGGCAGCGCAGCGTGCCCAGCTTGAACGGCACGATGTCCCGTTCGTCGCCGCGCAGGGCGTCGAGGAAGCGGAGCGGATTCGCGCCGAAGCGGGCGAGCCCGACCAGGCCGTTCGGCCCCTTCCGCGCGGCCGCCGGCGCCGCCGTTCCGGTCACGCTGGACGAGCTCTCCACGAGGGCCCGAAGCTAACAGGCACAGGCGAACCCGTCCATGCGCTCTCTGTCACCATGCGCATCGTGTCCGCGCGGCAGATACCGGTGCTGTACCGGATCGCGACCTGGATCTTCCCGCCGTTCTTCGCGGGCCGGAAGCGCTGGATCGGAGTCGAGAACGTCCCGGAGTCCGGCTTCGTGCTCGCGTCCAACCACGTCTCCAGCATGGATCCCTTCGTGCTCGGGATGCCCCTGTGGCCGGCGCGCCGGCCCGTCCGCTACATGGCGAAGGCGGAGCTCTTCAACCGCTGGCTGGGCTGGGCGATGCGCGCGATCGGCACGTTCCCGGTGCGGCGCGGCGAGGCGGACGCGGACGCCATGCGCACGGCGCTCCAGCTGCTCCGCGACGGCGAGATCGTCGGAATGTTCCCGGAGGGGACGCGCGCCAGCAAGGGCCTGCGCAAGAAGTTCGAGGCGAAGCCGCATCCCGGCACCGCGCGGATCGCGCTGGCCGCGGGCGTCCCGCTCGTCCCCGCCGCGGTGGTCGGCACCGCGAAGCTGCTCCGCTTCTCGCCGGTGACGGTCGCGTTCGGGCCGCCGATCCCGCTGGACGACCTGGCGGGGATGCCGCGCCGCCGCGCGGCGGAGATCGCGACCGAGCGCCTGATGACCGCGATCGACGGCCTCGTCACCCAGATCGACCGGTGACGCTCCAGATCGGCAGCGAGCTCGCGGGCTACCGCATCGTCGGGGTCCTCGGCGAGGGCGGGATGGGGATCGTCTACGAGGCCGAGCACACGCTCCTCGGCCGGAAGGCGGCCCTGAAGTCGCTGCTCGGCGACCTGGCCGCGAACGAGGAGTACCGGGCGCGCTTCATCCGGGAGTCGCAGGCGGTCGCCTCGATCGACCACCCGAACATCATCCCGGTCTACGACGCGGGCGAGACCGGTGGCACCGCGTACATCGCGATGCGCTACGTGCCGGGCGGCGACCTCGCCGACCTGCTCGAGCGGAAGGGCGCGCTGCCGCCCCCGGAGGCGCTCTCGATCCTCGATCACGCCGGGGCCGCCCTCGACGCGGCGCACGCCCGCGGGCTCGTGCACCGCGACGTCAAGCCGGGCAACATCCTGATCGAGGAGACGACCGGCCGCATCTTCCTCACCGACTTCGGGATCGTGAAGGGGCAGGGGACGAGCAACCTGACCAGGGCCGGGTTCTTCCTCGGCACGATCGACTACGCGGCGCCCGAGCAGATCGAGGGGCACGACCTCACCGGCGCGGCCGACCGGTACGCCTTCGGCTGCGTGCTCTTCCAGTGCCTCACCGGGCACAAGCCGTTCGAGAACGCGAGCGACATGGCGGTGATGCGCGCCCACGTGCTCGACGCGCCCCCGAAGGCGACGGGGCTGCGGCCCGAGCTTCCGGCCGCGCTCGACGCCGTGCTCGAGCGGGCGTTGGCCAAGGACCCCGACGCGAGGTTCGAGAGCTGCCGCGCCCTGATCGAGGCCGCCCGGCTCGCCTTCGCGGAGGCGCAGGGCCCGGGCCCGGCCCCCGACGCGGTCGCTGCCGCACCGGCCCCGGCGCAGCCCGCCCACGAGACGGTCACGAACCTCCCCGTCCAGGCGGCGTCGCTCTTCGGCCGCGACCGCGAGCTCGAGGAGCTCGGAGCGCTCCTCCGGGACGGCTCGGTGCGGCTCGTCACCGTCACCGGCTTCGGCGGCACCGGCAAGACCCGGCTGGCGATGGAGGCGGCCGCGCGGGTCGCGGACGGCTTCGACCGGGTGGCGCTCGTCGACCTCGCCGCGATCGAGGACGCCGACACCGTGCCGGCCGCGATCGCCCAGGCGCTGGGCGCCGAGGTGACCTCGGGCGCGCCGGCGCTCGACGCGATCCGCGACGCGATCGGCCCGGCGCGGGTCCTGCTCCTGCTCGACTTCGCCCACGTCCTGCCGGTCGGGCCGTTCGTGACCGAGCTGCTGGACTCGGTGCCGTCGCTGCGGCTGCTGGTCGCGAGCCAGGCGCCGCTCCACGTGCGCGGCGAGCGCGAGTACCTCGTCCAGCCGCTCGAGCTGCCCGCCGGGATCGACCCGGGCGACCTCGCGGCGCTCGGCGCCTCGCCCGCCGTCGCGCTGTTCGTCGAGCGGGCGGCGGAGTTCCGGCCGGGGTTCGAGCTGACCGCGGAGAACGCGGCCGCGGTCGCCGACATCTGCGCGCGGCTCGACGGGATCCCGCTCGCGATCGAGCTCGCCGCCGCCCGCGTGAAGCTGCTCCCGCCGCAGGCGCTGCAGGGGCGGCTCGAGCGGCGCCTGGACGTGCTCACCGGCGGTGCCGCCGACCTGCCCGCACGGCAGCGCACGCTGCGCGGCGCGATCGACTGGACGTACGACCTGCTCGACCCGGCCGACCAGACGATGCTCGCCCGCCTCGGCGTGTTCGTCGGCGGGACGACCTTCGAGGGCGCCGAGGCGGTCGCGGGCGGATCGTCCGGGCTCGAGCTCGGCCAGGTGATGGACGCGCTCGGATCGCTCGTCGACAAGGGCCTGCTCCGGCAGGGCGAGGGAGCCGACGGCGAGCCGCGCTTCTCGATGCTGAGGACGATCCGCGAGTACGCGCTCGGCAGGCTGGAGGAGGCCGGCGAGGACGTCGAGGTGCGCGAGCGGCACGCCGGGCGGTTCCTGCAGCTGGTCGAGATGGCGGAGCCGGAGCTCGCCGGCGTCAACCAGGCGGCCTGGCTCGCCAAGCTCGACGAGGAGGTCGGCAACATCCAGGCGGCGGCCGGCTGGGCGCTCGACGCCGGCCGGATCGAGCTGGCGCTGCGCTTCGCCGGGGCGCTGATCCGCTTCTGGAGCATCCGCGGCCTGATGGCCGAGGCGCGCGAGCGCCTGGCGCGGGCGCTCGCGGCCGACGTCGAGGTCCCGGCCGCGGTACGCGCCAAGGCCGAGTTCGCGGCGGGGTACGCGGCGCTCGGGCTGGGCGAGCTGGCCGAGGCGGAGACGCACTTCGCCGCGAGCCTCGAGCTCGCCGCGGGCGACCCCGCCGCCGAGGCGGCGGCGCGCGCCCAGCTGGCGTGGATCGGCGTCACCCGGGCCGCCGGCGACGAGGCGCCGCTGGCGCTCGCGACCGAGAGCCTGGATCAGGCGCGCGCGGTCGACGCCAAGGGGACGGCCTCCGGGGCGCTGCACACCCTCGCCGAGCTGGCCCTGCGCCGCGGCCAGCCGGCGGAGGCGCTCTCGCTGATGGAGGAGGCGCTCGCCCTGCGCCGCAGCCTCGGCGACTCGCGCCTGGTGGCGAACTCCCTGCTCGAGCTCGCCCGCGTCCAGCTCGGCGAGAACGACCTGCCGAAGGCCCAGGCGCTCCTGGAGGAGGCGCGCGCGCTGGCGGAGGGGATCGGCGACGGCTGGAGCCTGTCGCTGGCGCTCCTCGGGCTCGGCCGGCTCAGGCTGCTGCAGGAGGCGCCCGGCGAGGCGGCCGCGCTCTTCCGCGAGGCGCTCGGCCTGGCCGCGACCCGCCGCGACCGCCGCGCCGCGGCCGACTGCCTGCGGGGGCTCGGCAGCGCGCTGGCGCTGGCGGGCGAGACCGAGACCGGGCTCTCGCTGCGCGCCGCCGCGGCGGCCGTCCTCGACGCGATCGGGACGTCGCCGGGCGCGGCCGAGCGCAGCATCGGCGCCGCGGTCGAGGGGCTGCTGCGCGTGCGGCTGGGGGAGGGCTACGAGGCCGCGGCCGCCGGCGGCAAGGCCCTGACGATCGACCAGGCGATCGCGCTCGCCCTCCCGGCGGCCAAGCTGGGCACGATCACGTTCGAGACGGCCGCGCCCGCGTAGCGCCCTCGAGGACCCAGCAGCCGGCCCACCACTCGGCGTGCGGCATCCCGCTGGAGCGGCTGAGCTCGAGCAGCGCCGCGACGTCGAAGGTCGTGCGGCGCATGTCGACGTGCAGCCGGCCGTCCTCCGCGGTGACGATCGCGTACTCGGCCCAGGGGGCGACGCTCACCTGGTGCGGCCAGCCGCCGAGGAACGCCAGGCCGACGCTGCCGGGGTTCACGATCAGCGACCGCTCCCACCGGCGGAGCATCTGCACGTGCGTGTGGCCGCCGACGAGCAGCGGGCTGTGCGTCTCCGGGAACATCGCCTCCAGCTCCTCGTCGGACGTGGTCGTGAAGATCCAGTCGTCGTACGAGCGGGGCGAGCCGTGGAAGCAGAGGCTGTCCGTGCCGAGCGCGTCCTCGAGCTGCGGGACGAAGGTCTGCAGGTACGCACGGTCGTCGTCGGTGAGCTGCTCGCCCCACCAGGCGTGGATCTCGTTGACCTTCTCCGAGACCGGGTCGGCGGCCGGGGGCATCTCGCCGCTGATGAACGCCGCGTCCCAGTTGCCCATCACGACGGGGCAGCCGAGGCCGCGGACGCGCGCGATCGACTCGCGCGGCTGCGGCCCGGCGGCGACGTCCCCGAGGCAGACGATCGAGTCGAGCGGCTCCTGCTCGAGCTCGGCCAGCACCGCGTCCAGGGCGAGGCAGTTGCCGTGGACGTCCGAGATCAGGCCGACGCGCACGCGGGCCGGCTCACGCAGGGGTGCGGATGATCTTCGGGATCGGCTGGTAGACGGTCGCGCGGCGGCCGCGGCCCACGGTCACCGTGCCCGTCCAGGACTCGAGCGCCGGGTACTCGAGCGTGTGCCCGCCCGAGACCAGCTCGCCGGGCCGGTAGAGGAGCGCGTACGTGATCTCCTTCCAGCTCGCGAAGCCGTCGGCGCCGAGCAGCATCCGATGGGTCGGCCGCCAGGTGCCGGTGTTCAGGTACATGCGGTAGCGCTCGTTCGGCGGCTCGCCGACCACGGCGATCGGCGTCTGCTTCGCGACGTGGGTGTGGCCGTACATCACGTAGTAGATGTCCTTCCCGTCGGGGTGGTTCGCGAGCCGGCGGATGTCCTCGGCCGCGCCGCTCGCGTACCGGTCGCCCTGGCCCTTGAAGGCCGCGACCTTGTCGGCGGCGCGGAGGATGCGCTTGAAGTTCAGCGGCTTGAAGCTGCGCAGCAGGCGGAGGAGCGTCTGGAAGTCGTCGGCCTCGTCCCACCCGAGCCGGTCGTGCTTCTCGTACCAGCGCTTGGTGAACTCGAGCTCGTGGACGCTCTGCGCCGCCTCGCGCATCGCCCGGTTGATGCACTCGCGCATGTGCTTGTCGACCTGGCTGACCTGCCACATCACCCAGGCGGCCATTCCGGTCAGCGGCCGGACGTCGACGACGTCGCGGAGGCGCTCGGCGATCCTCGCCCGGTTCGGGTGGTCCTCGGGGAGGTACGAGGCGGCCAGCGGCCCGATCTTCGCGGCGAACTCGCACGCCATCGGGTCGCCGATCGGAACCGGCAGGAAGTCCTCCTCGGGGACGAAGAGCTCGCCCGACTCGAAGGCCTCGCTGCCCTCGAAGTTCAGGCGGTCGTGCTCGTGGCCGTGCCGCGCGAACAGGCCGTGCTCGACGTCGAGGACGTAGCGCGGGAACGGCTCGTCGCCCGGCGGCATCGCGAGCAGCTCGCGGACGCGGCGCCGCAGCTCCGGGTGCTCGTTGATCGCGTTGTCGTGGTTCCCGGGGACGTAGAGCCGCTTCGGCTCGCACGGGAACCCGAACTCCCGCTCGAGCGACCCCGCCAGCATCGCGAACGTCTCCGCGTTGGCCGAGACGACGCCCTCGAAGATGTCGATCATCGCCTGTTTCGACGGTGCGTTCCCCCAGGGCCGGTCGTCGAGCGGGTAGTCGAACCAGCGCTCGGTGCGGACGACGTCGAAGAGGTCGCCGAGGAAGAGGATGGTCAGCTCGGTCGCCTTCGCCTCGCGCGCGTGGGCGGCGAGGTCGTTCATCGTGCTGCGGAAGACGCCGGGCTCGACGTGGTGCGCGCCGGCGGTGCCGTCCATCAGGTGGAAGTCGCTGACGACGATCAGCACGGCGTTCGGTCAGGCCTCGACGAGGGTGTCGGTGTCGCGGCGCGGCGCGGAGGTGCGCTCGAGCCGGGCGAGCAGCAGGGGGAACACGTCACGATCCGCATTTTTCCCGATCAGCAGGTCGATGTGGCCGTAATCGGGCACGCGCTCGAACGCGACCAGCTCCGGCGGGACGCCGGCGGCGCGGAGCGCGTCGACGGTCGCCTCCGTCCCATACGGGCGGAACGCCTCGTTCTCGGCGCCGTGGACGAACGCGAGCGGGATCGACAGCCCGCCGAGCAGCGGCAGGTAGCGGTCCGAGCCGTCCGCGCCGACCAGATGGCCCCGTTTCGCGACGAGCCGCAGGTGCTCGACCGCGGTGCGGCTCGGCAGCGAGAGCTGCTCGTGCAGCGTCGCGTGGGTGAGGGTGTTCAGACGGTCGTGCTCGAACAGGTGGCCGTAGACGTAGGTCGCCCGGCGGCAGACCGGGCTCGGGCAGCGCTCCTCCTTCTGCATCGGCCGCGCCTTGATCAGCAGGTCGGCGAAGCGGCCCGAGAGGCCCGCGGTCCGGTGGAGCGACAGGTCGCCGTCAGGTCCGCGCCGGCGGCGCACGCGCGGCATCTCCAGGTGCAGCGCCGCGCCGAGGGCGATCGCCGACCCGGCTCCCTCGAGCCCCGTCAGCAGCGCGCCGAGCATCGTCACGGCGCCGACCCCCTCGCCGACCAGGGCCACCTGCGCGGCGCCCGTCTCCTCGCGCACGCGCGCCACCGCCGCCGGCCAGTCCTGCGCCGCGACGTCGTCGAGCGTCCAGTCGTCGAGGGCGGTCGGCAGCTCGGACGAGCCCCGCCACTCGAGCGTCCAGACGTCGAACCCGTGCGAGGCGAGGAATTCGACCAGGTTCGTGTCGACCGTGTCGGCGGTGAAGAGGCCGCTCGAGGAGCCGAGCCCGTGGGCGAGCAGCACCGGGCCGCGCTCGCCGGCGTAGCGCGTCAGCCTGATCTGCGCGCCGTCGGGGGTGGCGATCTGCTCGACCGACGGCTCGGGCACGCGCAGCTCGCGCTTCTTCCGCGGCGGCGCGTCCGGGTCGAGCGTGGCCGAGCGCGAGAAGAGCCCGCCGTACACGTCGACCATCGACCCGGCGAAGTAGCGCGCGAACCGGGCGCGGCCGGAGAGCCGCTCGCGCATGCCGCGGGCGCCGGTCACCTCCATCGTCCGCAGCTGCCGCATGAAGTCGCGGGTGGCGATCGTGAGGATGCCCTTGCCGGCGACCGCGTCGTTCTCGCTGACCGTGACGAACAGCGTGGTCGTGTCCGTCCACGGGTCGAACAGCCCCTTGTCGTCGTGGACGAGCTTGAACCCGTCGAACGCGAACACGCGCCCCTCGGCGCTCGTCAGCTTCATCCGGTATTGCATCCGCCGTGCCGACGGCGAGTCGGGGTCCTGCACGAACAGGTTGAAGGCGCCCTGGGTGATCGTCAGCGGCTCCGGCGAGAGCGCCGGGCAGGTGACCGTGCCGATCAGCCGCGCCGAGTGGCTCGCGTCGCCGAGCAGCTGGTCGAGGTCGTCCGAGATCACGGTGACGGTGAACTCGAACGGCGAGCCGTCGTCCTTCGCGCGCCTGGCGGCGGCCTCGTAGTCGTCGGTGACCTCGGTCGAGAGCCAGCCGCTCATCCGCTCGGTGAACCGGATCCCGAGCCGGGTCTCCGACGGCTCGAGGACCGCGGTCGCAGGCGCGTAGTCGATCGTCCACCCGCGGCGCGCGGCCAGCAGCGCGACGTTCCGCTCGGCGAGCGCGGAGATCGTCAGCAGCGGGTTGACGCCGAGCGGCCGCGGCATGATCGACCCGTCGGCGACGAGCAGCGTGTCGTAGGTCTCCGTGCCCTCGCCCCCGGCGTAGACGCGCCCGGCGTGGTCGACCGCGCCCGCCGCCGCGTCGGCGCCCATCCCGCAGCCGCCGAGCGGGTGGACGGTGATCAGGTCCTGCTTGGAGAGCTTCGACCACATCGGGTTCTTGAGGAACGTCCCGCCGAGCGGGACGGTCGCCTCGTGCAGGCGCCCGGCGACCGACTGGAAGATCGGCTGCCGCCCGACGCCCTCCCAGTCGACCTTGATGTGGTCGCCGTCGAGCACGATCCGACCGTTGCCGTCGTCGTGCGTCATCACGAGCATGGTCTGCGTGTTGTGCACCGACCCGTGGTACGGGCCGCGGGCGAGGCTCTCGAGCGCGCGCCCGCCCTCGGCGAGCTCGTCGCGGGCGCCGCGGTCGGTGTCCTTGCCGAGGACGCTCGCCGTGGTCGAGTAGAAGAGCGCCATCAGCTTGCCCATCGCGGACGGCACCGCGCCCTCCTCGATCACCATCCCCTCGTCGAGGATCGGCTGGTTGCGCAGGTCGATCACGCCGGTGATCGTCGGCCCGACCGGCTCCTTGCCGTCGGCGTGGAGCGTGCCGTACCCGACGCCGTTCACCGGGACGTCGCAGTTGTAGCTGAACCCGAGCACGTCGCCGTTCCCGGTGAAGCGCTGCCCGACGCGGTCCGAGGCCCGTAGCCCCTTCTCCTTCGAGCGCAGCAGGATCTCGGTCGAGCCGAGCGCGCCGGCGGCGACGACCACGACGTCGGCTGCGACGAACAGGGTCGGCGCGTCGAAGCGCTCGCGGCCGGTCTCGAGCGCCTGGAAGTGCACGAGCCACTGCTCGCCGCGGCGCTCGATCCAGCGCACCTCCGCGAGCGTGAAGATCTCCGCCCCGTGCGCCCTGGCGTCCGGGAGGTAGGTCATCTGGGTCGTGTTCTTGGCGCCGACGTTGCAACCGGTGACGCAGTCGCCGCAGGCGGTGCAGGGCGGCTGCCGCACCCCGCCCGGGCCGACGTGGGGGGTGAACGTGACGTTGATCGGCGTGCGGTAGAACGGCGCGCCCATCGCGCGCGCCGACTCCTCCAGCCGCGTCAGCTTGATCAGCTCCCCCGGGTAGACCTCGGGCCGGAGCATCTCGCGCGCCCGCGCGATCCCTTCGGCGACGGCCGTGGGGAGGTCGTCGCGGATCTCCTGCGGCCACGCCGGGTCGTCGAACACGGCGGGCTCGGGCTCGAGCGCGACGTTCGCGTTGATCAGCGAGGTCCCGCCCAGCCCGCAGCCGATCAGCACGTTCATGTCCTTGTGGAAGCGCAGGTCGACGAGGCCGGTGCGCGAGCCGATGTGGCCCTGCGGCGTCCGCATCTGGGTCTCGTGCATCAGCTCGAGCTGCGTGTCGGGGAACTCGCCGGGCAGGAACTCCCGCCCTCGCTCGAGCAGGCAGACGTCCTGCCCGGCGCGCGCCAGCCTCGACGCGGCGATGGCGCCTCCGTACCCCGAGCCGATCACGACCACCGTGTAGTGGTCGCGCATCCGGTCGATCGGCGAGGACAGGCGCGGGAACTCGTACCGGCTCTCGGCGGGCTCCGCGGCCCCGTCGCTGGAGACGGCCATCGTCGCAACAGACTAGGCAACCGAATTTCGAGATACAAGGCGGCGGTGGCGTAGGATCGTCCGGTGGACGAGCAGACCGAGGAGAGTCCGCTCCAGCTCGACTTCTGGTTCGACCGCTGGCCGTTCGGCCTGCTGCTCGCCGCCGTGGCCGTCTCGGTGGTGGTGCCCTTCGTCACCTCGGCGGTCTGGAGCAAGGCGGACACGTGGACGTCCCTGGCCTCGGGGTTCTCGGCGACGATGATCGCGTTCCTGATCGCGCTCGCCTGGGACCGGCGGCAGCGCGCGAACCTCGAGCGCCAGGAGAACGAGGCCGAGCGCCGCCGCGAGGAGATGGCGCGGGCGCGCGAGCAGGAGCGCCGCGAGACCGAGGCGAAGCGCCGGTTCTCGGCGATCGCCCTCGAGCTCGAGCGGCTGCAGGCCAGCCTCGAGCGGACGGTCGAGGAGCAGGCCCGCTACCGGTACTTCTTCCCGGACCTCCCCTCGGGGTCATGGCTCGCGGGCAGCGGCCCGCTGGGGGTGATCATCTCGAACTACGGCCTGATGGCCGACCTCTCCACCTTCTACGGGCACGTCGCCGAGCTGCAGTGGCGGCTGCGCTTCAAGGCCCAGGCCGGCGTCGACGACGCGGCCGTCAGCCCGATCATCGACGCGCTCGCGGCGGAGATGCTCCGCGACGTCGGCGTCCTGCTCTCCCACGTCCGCCGCCAGGTGGAGAAGCCCGACGTGCAGCCGATCACCGACGACCTCGGCGGCTACGTCGTCGCGCGCCGACAGCGGACGGGCGCGATCCGGACGCTCGACTTCGGCTCGGCGCCCGCCGCCGACCAGCCCTAGGCGACGGTCACCGCGACGCGCTGGACGCCGTTGTTGGCGTAGCCGCCGACGTTCCAGTCGGCCTCGTCCGGCTGGGCGTTCCCGGCGGCGTCGCGGGCGCGGCAGCAGAGGACGTGCTCGCCGGGGGTCGCCTCCCAGGCGAAGCGCCAGCCGCGCCAGCCCCAGGTGCTCTGCGGCGGGTCGAGCTCGGCCGGCGCCCAGGCCGCGCCGCCGTCGACGCTGACCTCGACCGACTCGACGGGCGCCCAGCCCGACCAGGCGCGGCCCTCGATCGTCGTCTCGCCGGCATCGAGCGTCCGCTCGCGCTCGGGGAAGCCGGCGATGCCGGGCGGGATCATCAGCGCGCGGGGGAGGATCCGGGTCACCGGCGTCCCGGGGTCGTCCTCGCCGCGGCGGAAGTAGTAGGCGTTGGCCTGCTGGTAGCCGGTGAAGGGCTCGTCGACGAGCGTGATCCGCGTCAGCCACTTCACGTGGGTCATCCCGTACCAGCCGGGGACGACCAGGCGCAGCGGGAAGCCGTGCTGCGGGAGGAGCGGCTGGCCGTTCATCTCGTAGGCGAGGATCGCGTCGCTCGCCCATGCCTCGTCGAGCGTCAGGCTGCGCTCGTAGGCCTGCCGCTCGCCGCCCTCGAGGCCTTCGTCGAGCCCGGTGAAGACCGCCTCGACGGCGTCGTCGCGCGGCTGCGCCTCGTCGAGCAGGTCGGCCAGCCGGACGCCGCGCCAGGCCGCGTTGCCGACCGCCTCGGCGAGCCAGGGCTGGCTGACCGGGCGGGGGGAGGGGAGGAGCGCGCGCCCGTTGCCGGCGCACTCGAGCGTGACCTCGTGCTCGACGGCCCGCCGGCTGCGGAAGTCGCCGAGCGAGAGCGCGAGCGGGTTGTCGACGAGGCCGCCGATCTCGAGCGTGAACGTGTCCGGATCGACCGCCGGGATGTCGTAGTGGATCAGCAGGTAGTGCAGCCCCGCCGGCGTCAGGGGGTAGCGCAGCGCCTCGAGCGGCATCCCGTGGTTGCGCGCCGCCAGCCGGAGCTCGACGTCGCTGAAGGGCTCCATCGGCCGGACGCTACACTGTGGGCCGCTCGGGGCTATAGCTCAGCTGGGAGAGCGCCTGGATCGCACCCAGGAGGTCGCCGGTTCGAGTCCGGCTAGCTCCAACGGCAAAGGGCCCGCAAACGCGGGCCTTTTGCTTTCAGGGGTGGCAACGTATCGGGCGCGTGGCAACACTTTGGCAACGGCCACCGGGCCGCGGGAAGGCGCGGCGGCTCGGCACCTGCCGCGCTTGCCGCCTGGGCGGACACCTAAGGATTAGTGCCGTTTGCACTTGCCTCAACCAGGACGTTTGCCGTATCGGTCCAAACCGACAAAACGCCACCCGACCCAGGGGTCGGCCCGGCGCAAAACGGTCCCTGGGCGACTGTAAGGACGCCTGCCAAAAAGACCGGCGCCCGGCGCGTTAGTGCCAGGGCACCCGCTGAAAAAGGGGGGTCTCGGCGCGTTAGTGCCAGGGCTGGCACGCCGAAAGTGGGGCCGTCTCGGCGCAGGTGTGCAATGAGCACCACGCCCGGCCGAAAAGACGGGTGCCCGGCGCGTTAGTGCCAGGGCTGAAAAACCCCGGCCTCGGCGCAGGTGTGCAGGGGCCCTGGAAAAGGGGGGTCTCAGCGCGGGGTTGCAAGGAGCACCACGCCCGGCCGAAAAGACGGGTGCTTAGCGCAGGGGTGCAAGGAGCACCACGCCCGCCAGGCGTCGAAGGCTGGCAACAGTGGCTCGCGGTTGACCACCGCATCCGGCCCACTCAGACCGAGCACCACATGAGAGATCGGAGCGCCGTTCTCGCTCGGTCCAGCGCTCCACCGGCAGGTTGGTCACCTGCCACCCGGTAGGCGGGCACTGCCCGCCATCCAGGTCTCCCTCCCAGGTGCCTGGAAAGTTCGCCGGTCGGGGCTCAGGTGCCTGCACACCTGGGCCCTGTCGGCGTTGTCGTGCAGGAGGCACAAGACCAATGACCAAGCGTGACACGAGGGCGGGCTCTCTCCCGTACATGGAGGCTGGGGAGCGCATGCGGCTGTCGCAGGCCCGGCTCGTCGAGGCGCGGGCCAACCTCCGCGCCTGGCGCGTGGCCGCCGCCGTCTGGGGCCTGACCGCTGGCTACAGCAAGGCGTGGGACGCCGTATACGTGGATGGCCTGGCCGCCATCACCGGCATGGACGAGCGCAGCGTGCGCCGGGGCATCAAGGAGTGCGCCGTGGTCGGGGCCCTCCAGTGGCTCCCCAGCAAGGGCGGCCAGCACAACCGCCGCCCATCGCTCATCGGCCTGCCGGAGACAACCGGGCCGTCGAAGCCCGGTTGTGGCGACAACCGGGCCGTCGAAGCCCGGGCTACCACGGCCCGACTACCTAGTTATGAGGTTATGAGTGTTGAGGCAATGAGCGATGCCGTGTCGATCGACACTGGCACGCATCAACATCGCTCATCGCTCATCGGGGCCTCGGACACCATGGGTCAGGAGGCTGGGAAGCCTTCCAACCTCAGGGACATGGCCCGCGAGGAGTTGGTGCGCCTGGCCTGGGCCGAGCCCGAGCGCCAGGACGCCATCCGGGCCGAGCTGGCCCGCCGTGAGGCCGAGCCCGCGCGGCCCGCCTGACAAGGAGGCACATGACCTGCGCCCACTGTGGGGCCGACTTCCACCCGGCCACCATGCGGGGCCGCCCGAAGCACTGCTCCGAGCGGTGCCGCCGGGCCGCCCAGAACGCCCGGCGTGGCCACGCCCCGCCCGGCACGCGGGCCCGGCGCCAGCCGCGCTCCGAGCCGGCGACCCGCGCACCGCGCCAGCCCAGGCAACGGAAGGCCGGCACGCAACGCTGGCTCACCGACCCCACGGTGCGCGTGTGCCCCGAGGACAACTGTTTCTTCGACGCCGGGACGTGTAGGCACCGGCGCTGAGCATCGGCAGCGCGGCGTTCGCTTCTTCCGCCGCATGCGCCGAGGCCCGTCCCTGGTGGGGGTGGCGGGCCACATCTTGCAAGACCGGCAGCACGGTCGGGCCTCCCTTGGGGTGAGGCCGGGCCCACCGAGCGCCGACGGGCCCGTCGTCAGGGCGGGCCCATCACCTTTGCCCACCCGGGCAACACACGGCCGCCAATAGGAGCGGTCGCAGCGTCCCAAGAGGAGGACGAGCAGTGAAGCAGTCGCAGTACAGACTCATCGCGGAGCACCCGCTTCGCACGGTCATGCGGAGCATGGTCACGCACCGGGCCAAGGACCTGCCCGGCAAGGCCGCGCTCCGCGAGATGATCGACGAGGCCCTGCCCGGGGCCGATGCCAGGGTCAAGGACGCCGTCTACACGAAGGCGGTGGAGCTGGCCCGCGCCGCCCAGGAGCGGCCCGACGAGCACTTCGACCTGAGGGGGGCCGCCGACCGGATGGTGCTCAAGGTCGTGGAAGGCCTCCAGGCGGCCGACCGCATCCTGCCGGTGCGCGAGGAGGAGGAGATCGACCTGGACGCCATCGTGGCGGACGTCGAGGACTCCACCACCATCGGCGGCAAGGCGGCGCTCCGCGCAATCACCGACGCGGCGCCCGAGTCGTCAAGGGACTGGTCCTGATGGACTGGAGCGAACTCACAAGCGGCGCCCTGCCCGGCAAGGATCGCGAGGAGCAGGAGGCCTACCTGGCCGACAAGGGTTTCGGCATCTCCCAGGCGCAGGCCGCCCGCATCGCCGAGGACATCCTGGCCGACAAGAACGTGGCGCCCTCGTCCACGCCCCCGGAGGGTGGCCGCCCCTCGGGCATCCGTCGCGGCTATGGAGACCCCCGTGTCTAGGTGGCCCTTCCCCGACAAGGCCCATGACGGCGGCACCATCCGCACGCTGCGCGGCTCCATCTTCGACCACCTGTACCTCGTGGCCACGGTGGGCATGCAGATCGGCATCGTCGACGCGCAGTACGCGGCGCTCAAGGCTGGCCGGGACGTGACGTTCACGACCGAACAGCTCAAGAGCTTCTACCCGCGGGGCGACGAGCACCCCGACCTGCCCGCCAACCTCGACGCGGCCGAGGCGTGGGTGCTGCGGGGTGACTCCACGCTGGAGCCGGTGTCCTGATGGCCTACTACGACAGGCCCAAGGAGACCCTCGTGCCGGTGCCCTACCCGGCGCGTGCCAGGATCGGCAACGCCCTGCGTCGCTGCGCCGGTCTGTTCTGCGTGGCGGTGGTGTCGGGCGTGGCAACGGCGTCCACGCTCATCGGTCTGCGCCTCTGCTGATGGCAGGCCAGGCAACGGAGGGCGGGGCTCGGGCTCAGGCTCTGCCCTCCACCCGCGCCGTGTGCGTCCGTTGCGGTTTCCCGCTTCCTGGCCGGAGGCGGCACGGCTGGCCCACGCCACGGGGGAGGACGTGCGTCGGTGGTTGCCCCAAGCCCCGCGTCAGTCCTGACAACGATCGCGATCCGATCCACGAGACGCGCAGACGACGCAGACCCCTCCCCCCCGGGGGTGGTTCAGCGCGGGGTGTAGCGCCCGCCGCGTGTTCCTCGTCTTGTGCAAATGACAACAGGGGTGGTTCAAAATGAAACCGGATGACTTGTTCAACGACCTACAGCCGGAGCCCATTGCCCCGGCCGACAACGATCCGCTCGCGGAGCTCCGTGGGCGGGTGGCCACGCTGTTCAACGACCTGCCGGACGCCGAGAAGAGCCGAGCCGTCTTGGATCTGAAGGGCAAGGCCCGGCGCCTGGGCCGCCCCCTGGACGACGTGTTCGTCGCCGGCCTCGGCGAGCCCGCCACCACGATGGCGGGTCTGCTCATGGACTGGGACGACCAGCGCACCAAGGCCAAGATGGACGAGGCCCTCAGGGCCAAGGACGCGGAGGTCGAGCGGCAACGCTCCAGGGCCGTCGCCGCCGAGGAGCGGGTGGCCGAACTGGAGCGCCTGGTGGACCGCATGTTCCGCGCCAAGGTCATGGACGACCGCAGGCGCCACGACAACGCCAACAGGGGGCGCAAGCGATGACCGGGGCCGACTTCAGGGAGGCCGTGCTGTCCCGCTGGGAGTTGAGCGACCCCGAGCTGGTCGTCCTCGACCAGGCGGTGGCCACGCTCGACCTGATCAACGAAGTGGAGGCATCGGGCATGCCCCTCAAGGACAGGGCCCAGGAGTTGAGGGCCCAGCGCACCGTCCTGGCACGCCTGATCAGTCAGCTCAACCTGCCGGACGAGGCCGGAACGCCCATGGCCAGCAGCACGCACGCCAGGGCACGCAAGGCCGCGGCCGTCCGCGACGGGCGGCGCTGATGGCCCGCGTCAGGGAGGCCCCCACGGAACGAGACTGGCTCGACGACCTGCGGGAGCGCCGCGCCATCAAGCTCATCGCCCTCGGTGCTGGCACGCCCACCCGCGTCCGCCGCTGGGCCCGCGACTGCGGCCTCACGGAGGACGAGCTGAGGGAGAGGGGCCGGGCGGCTTCGCGAACGCCCGGGCGCTGAACCTGCGCGACCCGGCCCACCCCGCAGGGTACGCCCGTAGCCCGCCGGGCGTAAGTGGCCGAAGTGGCCATGCCCAGCCGAGGCCTCGGTTAGGTTGCCGTCCGGCCGAGGGCTTATGCTTCGGACGTCGGGACGTCTTTCGTAAGGAGGCAGAGGTGGCACGCAAGCCAGGTGAAGTGCGCGACGCGATCGTCGGCTACCTGCGCTCAGCAGGGGGCGAGGCGAGAGTGGCCGATATTCACAAGGGTGTGGAGAAGCGGCTGGGAGGCGCGGTGGCCCGCTCGTCGGTTCGCTCGTACCTCAACCTCAACGAGGGCACCACATTCAAGCGTGTCGGTCGCGGGCGGTACCGGCTCAGCTGATGGAACCGGCCTTCGTCCACGGCAACGCCGAGTTCTACACGTCTGACTGCTTCGCCTGGCTGCGCGAGCGCGAACCGAACTCGATCCAGGGGGTCGTCACTGATCCCCCGTACGGACTTGTCGAGTACCAGCCGGAGCAGCTGAAGAAACGGGCCAAGGGCAAGGGCGGGGTGTGGCGGATTCCCCCGAAGTACGACGGCCATGAGCGGTCGCCGCTGCCCCGCTTCAGCGTTTTGAGTGACGGCGAGCTACTCGGCATCTACCGCTTCTTCCAGAAGTGGGGTGAGTTGCTCGAGCCGGCTCTCGTGCCAGGCGCCC
>Ga0070741_10003283_pt1 | contig 40605 bp, 26 predicted proteins | sample Coa_R1_4_FD_66440 | JGI IMG/M metagenome (GOLD analysis project Ga0070741, IMG submission 66440) | Surface soil microbial communities from Centralia Pennsylvania, which are recovering from an underground coalmine fire - Coalmine... | ecosystem: Environmental > Terrestrial > Soil > Unclassified ...
GGGATTCAAGTGACGCCGCCGGAGCGGTTCCGCGAGGCGCTGCTGATGTTCTTCAAGTTTCAGGGGCCGGGCGGGGACATTATCGACTGCTATATCCAGCGCAATACGTCCAAGCTTGCAGTGAACGACGGGACGTCGCCGCTGGCTCCGGGATATGTGGGAAGCAAGAATACGGTGGAGACGGATCAGGAGTCGTCGCTGGTTCAGGCGATAGCGAAGTACATTGCGTTTACGAACGATCGTGCGTTTCTCGATGAGCAGGTGGGCGGAACGACTGTTCGGGAGCGAATGGGCATAGCGATTCAGTATGTTCTGACCGAGCGGTTTGATCCGGAACGAGGGCTCGTGTGGGGCGGAACGACGATCGACTGGGGCGACGTGCAGCCGGAAGGTGTGCGCGGTGTTGTGCTGGACGCGAGCTCTCACCGGTCGTGTTCGATTTATGCGAATGCGATGCTGCTGATTGCGATCGCGGAGTACATTGGGATGCTCAGCGATGCGGCCGAGCGGGCGCATTGGGGCAAGGTGCACCGGAGGCTGCACACGGCCATACGGAAGCACCTGTGGGATGAGGAGCGGCAGAAGTTCATCCCGCATGTGTATCTCGATGGGTCGCCCTTCCCTGCCGGCTTCGATGAAAATGCGATCTACTACCACGGAGGGACTGCGGTCGCGATTGAAGCGGACCTGCTCTCGCGGGGTGAGGTGGCTGCTGCCTGTACGCGGATGGAGGAGGATGTGCGCAAGGCCGGCGCGTCGTCGATCGGGCTGACGATCTACCCACCGTATCCGCTGGGATACTTCAAGAACCCGCAACTGACTGCGCCGTACACGTATCAGAACGGCGGCGACTGGACGTGGTTTGGTGGACGCATGATTCAGCAGCTTGTTCGGTACGGGCTGATAGAAGATGCTTACCGGAATGTTCGGCCGATGGTGGATCGGGTGCAGCGTGTGGGCGACTTCCACGAGTGGTGGACGCGCGATAACCAGCCGCGCGGGTCGGCACAGTTCAGGGGCTCGGCGGGCGTGCTTGGGCAGGCAATCGAGATGCTGCTCGCGTGGGCGAAGTCGATCCCGGCTGGCTGACGGAAGCCATAGATTCCGATGGTGCGGCGCAGTCAGCTTACGAAACTGATCTGCGTCGCACGTTAGTGGCGGCTCGTCAGAAGTACAGCTTCAAGGCAAGCTGAACGATGCGGCCGCCGGTATCTCCGTTATTGGTTCGCTCGCTCGAGATCTTACTGAACCCGGCATTGGTGAAGTTTAATTGTCCGGGATTGCCGAACATTGGGTGGTTGAAGGTGTTGAATGTTTCCAGCCGGAACTGCAGGCTCGTTTCCCCGACGATTGTGAAGTTCTTGAACAACGACGAGTCAAGGTTGTAGAACCCCGGCCCACGCACCTGGTCCGGTGCGCCGCCCAGAGGAGCAAAGTTTGTCTGGCCGATCGCAGTCGCTGCCGGTGGCTGCGCGAAGGCCTTCGGATTCAGCCACTGAGTGACGGTGCGTCCTCCGGCATACGGGTCCACTCCCGGAACGAGATTTGCGTTACAGCCAAAGTCGGATGTGGTCGAGGTTGGGCAGCCTACGTTGAACGGCTGGCCGGTCTGATGAGTGAAGATGTAATTCAGATTCCATCCACCCACAAAGCTATCTACCAGCCGACTGGTGTTGCCCATGAACTTCCTTCCCTGGCCAAACGGCAGCGCATACTCGCCGGACACGTGGATTACATGCGTCGCGTCATTGCCGCACAGGCTGTAGTCCGGACCGATGCCGAAACCGGGGAGCCACTCGGCACGGAAGCCTGTCGAGAGACTGCCGCCGTTGTCCGCCATGCATTTCGCGTAGGTGTAATTGGCCAACAACACCAGCCCTCCGTGAAACTGGTGCTGATACACCGTCTGGAGTGAGTTATAGGTGCTGATGGCATTCGTCGCGAGGAACTGCATGTTCGCGGGCAGACTCGGGAAAGGCAGATAGCTCGCCTGGCTGGTGCCGGGCGGCAGAATCACCTGCGGCGCATTCTGCTTGCCGTAAGAATCCAGATGCCTGCCGAAGGAGCCTACGTACCCAACCTGGATGGAGTCGCGCTTGGTGAACTGATCCTGTATTGTCAGGTTCGCGCTCTCTACGTATGGCGTCTTGTAGTTATATTGTTTGCCATACAGTGAGAGTCCGGTTCCCGTAACCGAGTTCGGATCCTGCAAGTTGATCGCCGCGAAAGTCGTCTCGATTGTGGCGACCTGTCCATTCGGCAACAGATCCGGAGTTTGCGACGTCAGCCCACTCGGATTGCTGATCTGATACTGGAACGGATAGTTCGTGCCCAGCGTGCTGCCGTAGCCCACGCTGTCATACGCGCCGTAGGAGATGCCAAACCCAGCGCGCATCACGAGGTTCGGCAACACGCGGTATGCGATACCCAGCCGCGGTGCAAAGTTAGTCTTCTGCGCCTTGTTCACCCGCGTACCAGACAGGCAATCCACGTTGATGTTGTAGGTTGCAAGTAACGCGTTGAACGCTGCCGAACGCGGCACCGAGCATCCTGCCTGCGGAATGTAATACGTTCCGCCCGCGCCGTCTCCGTTGTTCTGGACAAAGTTCGCCTGGCGTCCCTTGCTTTCTCCAAAGGGTGAGGAGTATTCCCAGCGCAGACCAAGGTTCACAGTGAGGAACTGAGTGGGTCTCCAATTGTCCTGGAGGTACGCGGCATAATAATCGGCGAAGTATTCGGTCCCCGCAAAATTTGAGCCCGTATAACTGCTTAGGCCGCCGAGGTTGCTGATCCCGTTCGCGACCGAAGTTGCGCCGGGAATGAGCAGGAAGTCAGAAATTCCGAGCAGGCTGCTGTTCTTGTTCGGGATATCGGAATAAATCCCGTTGAAGCCGAATTCGCCTTTGCTATAAGACGGCTGCGTGATATTCCCGCGTATGTGATTGAACTCGAAGCCAGCTCTGAATTCGTGCTTGCCCTTAATCTTGATCACGTTGTCAAAGATCTCAAGGCCACTGGTCGCCTGGATCGTCGGCATAAACCTGCGGCCGCCAAAGCTGGTGAACCCGCTGTAGTCGATCGTAGGCAGGCCACCGTTATTGGCAAACTGCGGAATACCCTGAATGCCAAACTGCGCCGGAATACCAAGCTGGGCGGCGGTCGGCATCGTGAGATCGTGAATCACGTGGTCGTAGCCGGCAATCAAGTCGTTCGAGAACGTTGGAGAGAAGACGTGCGTATACCCTAACGCGAGCTCCCAATGCGGCTCATCGTCGTTCGGGTTAATCTGGAGCGCGCCGCCCGCGACAATATTCGGGAAGGGCTGAAACGAATTGAGGTGCTGGTGGCTCTTGCTGAACACGCCCCAGATCGTATTGCTCTGGTTCAGGTTCTCATCGATCCGCACGTCATACTGGTTTGTGTATTGGGTGTTCGGAACATTTACAAAATAGTCCGTGGCTATAGGATTCGCGGCCGACACCACCTTCGTGGTTGCGGCAGGCAGCAGTTTGAGCAGGGCGACCGCGTTCGGGTCAAGTCTCGCCGCTGGGATGATATTCAGTTGCGAGGTCATGTTCGTGAAGTTCGTCACACCCGCCAGGCTTCCGGTGTAAAAGGGGTCGCGAACATAAATTGTGCTGCCGGACGAGTTCGTGAGGCCGGTAATCGGATCCACTGAGTGCGCCGCTACTGGACGCGTCGTTCTGGGATCAAGAATGGTTCCGTGCGCAAATACACGTCCGAGCCCGTCGGTCGCGGTCCCGCTGTTCCCAGTGATCAGATCTTGCAGGTTGGTGAAGTTGCTGTTCTGCATGTTCACCGTGGGTACGCTGTCCGTAAAACTGGAAGCTTGCGATATATTCGCGTGCTGGTAGTCGAAGAAGAAAAACGTCTTGTCTTTCCCGTGGTAAACCCCAGGAATATAGACAGGGCCGCCGATCGTTCCTCCGAACTGATTCTCCCGATACTTAGCGCGTGGCAAACCTCGTTGCTTGACGAGATAGTCATTGGCGTTCAGATCTTCATTGCGGAAGTACTCCCACAGATCGCCGCGAAAGGTATTCGTGCCCGACTTGGTAACAGCGTTGACGACCGCTCCTGTGAACTGGCCGAACTCCGCGCTATTGTTGCCGGCCTGCAGTTTGAATTCCTGGATAGCGTCGGGCACTGGCGCTACAGCGCCTGCTGCGCCCTGTGCGCCGGATTCGAATACGTCAATGTTGTTGTCGATGCCGTTGAGTCGATAGTCCACCTGGTTCTGACTGACGCCGTTGTCCTGAAGCTGTCCGGGATTGTCCGGGGCCGATCCCGAGGAAGCCGTGGTGCCCGCCGAAAGTTGCGTCAGCGACAGCCAGTTGCGGCCATTGAGAGGAAGATCGTTCACCTGCACGGACGGAATCGTCTGGCCCAGCGAGGCGTCCTGCGCCTGCAGCAGCGGGACCTCTGATGTGACTTCAACCTGCTGGCTTACCGCGCCCACCGCGAGCGGCACGTCCGCCGTGACAACGTTCTGCACGTGCACCTCAACACCGGTCAGGACGTAGGTCTTGAACCCCTGCGCGTCAGCCTTGAGCGTGTAGACTCCCACCGGCACTGAGTCGAAGACATACGTGCCGCTGGAAGTCGATTTCGTATCCAGGGTGACGTTCGTGTCTCGATTGATCAGCGTGATATGCGCGTTCGGAACAACAGCTCCACTGCTGTCCTTGACCGTTCCCGCAACACCACCCTGGGTGATCTGGGCGTGCAAACCTACCGGCATCGCAACCAAAAGCAACACTCCCACCACTCCAGCGATGTGGCGTAAGGAAGTTATCAGGAGCCTGCCGGCCGGGCGTCCAGCCATTCTCGAATTGCCTGCTGCCATGTTCATGTGCTGCCTCCAAAATGAATCTCGAGCGCGCACACGCCATTCGGACCTCGTGAATCACACGGGTCGCGTATAGCGCATACAGTTGAAGAAATCGATTACCATCGATGGGCACCAATTGTACGCCCTTCGCAGGTTGATTTGTCGCTGGAAAGACGAGGGCGAACAGCCGGCCGGATCTGATGCCGTCACAGGCGCTGTCGTACAGCCAATGTTTTATAGGACGGTGATAGAGTTCTATTAGTCGAACAGGACCTATGGCGAGACGAACGTTATCGGGAAAGCCTGAAGAGGGCTCGAATACATACTCTGTCCCAGCGATTCATCGCACACTGGACATCATCGAGGCGCTTATCCAGACCCGAATGGTGACGGTCAGCGAAGTCAACCAGCAGTTCAAAATCCCGAAGAGCTCGGCGTACGCCATTCTGCAGACGCTCAAGGCACGCGGGTACGTGCACAAGGACGAGCAGGATCGTTACTCGCTGACGCTGAAGCTGTTCTCGCTGGGGAGCGAACTGATCGCGGGTATCGACCTGCGGCGCTCCACTTACTCGTTGCTGAAGGAGCTGGCGGAAAAGGCGCAGATCACGGCGCACATCGCGGTGCTCGAGGGAACGCGCGCGGTGTACGTGGAGAAGATTGAGGTAATGGCAAGCGTCCGGCTCCGTACGGAAGTGGGCCGCACCCTTCATCTGCATTCAACGGGCATCGGCAAAGCGCTGCTTGCGTTCCGGCCTGAAGAGGAGATCGATCGCATCCTCGCTGTATTGCCGCTGCCGGCGCTGACGCCCAAGACAATTACGGATCCGGCCGAGCTGAAGAAAGAGTTGGTGAGGACACGCGCACGCGGCTATGCGGTCGGCAGCGAAGAGAACGAAGTGACCACGCGCGCCGTAGGTGCGCCGATCTTCGGGCCGGATGGACGGACGATCGCCGCGGTGAACCTGGGGGCGACGACGCTGCAGATGAAGCCGAAGGATGTGCCGCGGCTTGGCGCGCTCGTGAAAGCATATGCAATGAAGATGTCGGAGCAACTCGGGTATCACCCAAGCCGCAACTCGCATCGCTAGGCGTAGCCCATCGCCTTGAGGTTCGCGGCAGCCTGCTCCTGCACCTTCTTGTAAAGACTGTTGCCGTGCGCGTCAATGGCGACGATGAGTGGACCGAAGTCCTTGACGCGGAACTTCCATAGGCATTCGGGCATCAGGTCTTCCCACCACACCTCTTCGATCTCCTCGATTTGGAGGGTCTCGAGAGCGGCGGCGCCGCCGACGATCGCCAGATACACTGCGCCGAAGCGCTGCATCGCGTCGACGCTGCCCGGCAGCAGACCGCCTTTGCCGACGACGGCGCGCACACCGTACTGCTCCAGCAGCCCGGGAACGAAGCGGTCCATGCGTGTGCTGGTAGTCGTCCCGATGGAGACCTTCTCGAATTTGCCGTTGGGAAGCTTGCGCACGCCGGGCGCGGTGTGGATGCAGACAGCGCCGGTGAGGTCCGCGGGGGGCGGCACGCCTTCGTCGAAGATGCGATGCTGCGTGGCGTCGCGGATGCCAAAGAGCGTGCCGTTGAGGAACACGCGGTCCTCGAGCTGGAGCTTGCGCATGGTGGCTTCGTCGAAGGGGGCGCTAAGGTGATATTCGCTCATGGTCTCGGATCCTATGCGGCAGTGATTGCGGCTTCTTGTTCGGGCAGGCGCACCTCGCCGTGGGCAGTGATGACAGCCCCGGCGCGTTCGCCGCGCCAGCACTGCAGGTTGACGGCCACGGGGTTCTGACTGATGTGGGTATGCGCCCACTCCACGTGCACGGCCAAAGCCGTGGTCGCTCCGCCGAGCCCCTGCGGGCCAACGCCGGTGCGGTTGATTTCGCCGAGCAGTTCCCTTTCGAGCTTCGCCATGTCAGGGTCGTCGTTCACGCTTCCGATCTTGCGGAAACAGCTTGCCTTCTTTGCAAGCGCGGAGGCGACGTCTGATGTGCCGCCAAGGCCAACGCCGACGATGACGGGCGGGCATGGCTTGGCGCCGGACTCGAAGATGCACTGCAGGACAAACTTGTGAATTCCGCGTATGCCCTCGGCCGGTACGAGCATGCGCAGGAAGCTCATGTTCTCCGAGCCCGAACCCTTGGGCGCGATCTCGAGCTCGACCTCATCCGAATCCGGAACGAAATCAACGTGCACAACCGGAATGCCTTGGCCCGTGTTGTTGCCGGTGTGCTTGCGCGTAAGTGGATGAACCGTGTTGGAGCGCAACGGGCGCTCGCGCGTGGCGCGTGCGCAACCGCGAGCCAGCGCGGCCTTGAGCTCGGTCATTTTGACGGGTGCATTGTCACCGATGGTGACGTGGAAGATTGGAAGTCCCGTATCCTGGCAGACCATCATGCCTTCGCGGTCGGCGACCTCAATGTTGTTGAGGATGGTCAGCATGAGCTGGTTGGCGGTCTCGTTCTTCTCCGCTTCTTCGGCCTTCTGGCCGCGCTTGAGCGCTGCCCGAACGTCTTCCGGAATGTCCTCAAGCGCACGGATGTAGAGATCAGCCGCCGTTCGTTCGATCACGTCATAGATATTCATGGTCAGGTCCTCGATGCTGCAACGGCTTCCGCCGGCTGAAGTTCCGGCGGCGTCATGCGGGTGAACTTCACGGGAAGATAGCTCACGTCGACGTCCTCCCCGTTCTTTACGAGACGAATGCGCTTGAGCCACTCCGGGTTGGGTTTGGGAAAGTCACTGCGGAAGTGCGAGCCGCGGCTTTCTTTGCGAAGCAGCGCTCCACGGGCGACGAGCTGTGCGTTGGTGCAGATGTTCATCACGTCAAGGGCTTCGTTCCACTCGAGGTTGAAGGCGGTCTGCGGGTTCGCGCTCTGGCGCGCCGCGCGCTCGCCGAGGATGGCGAGTTCGTCGAGCGCAGTACTGAGATCCTCACCATTGCGTACGAGTCCAACCTTCTGCCACATCAAGTTTTCAACCTCGCGCCGGAGCGTGTTCGGGTGTTCGCCGCCGGTCAAGCGCAACGGCGCACTCCAGCTCTCGCAAATCTCGCGGATCTCCACTTCGGAGGATCGCGCGCGCACGTCCGGTGGGAGGGACTGCGACATCACATCCCCAGCGTGAGCGCCAAAGACAATGGAATCCGCGACGCCGTTGCCGCCGAGGCGATTCGCTCCATGCACACCCGAGGCATCCTCGCCCGCGGCAAACAGGCCTTCGAGGGAGGAGCGACACTCGAGGTCGATGTGGACTCCACCCATCTGAAAGTGCGCGCTGGGAGAGACCTCGACCCGATCGCGCAGCAGGTCGAAGCCGTTGTCGGCACAACGCTCGACCATGCCGGGGAAGTTTTCAAGCAGAAACGCTTCGCCCATGTGGCGCGCGTCGATCCACACGCCACCGTGCGGGCTGCCGCGGCCGGCCATGATTTCGATGTAGCTGGAGCGTGAGACGACGTCACGGGTGGCCCGCTCGAGCTTGGGATCGTAGCGCTCCATGAAGCGCTCGCCGAGGCCGTTGATGAGCCATGCGCCTGCACCGCGCAAGCCTTCTTCGAGCAGGCCCCCGGTTGCGATCGACTTGCCGACGAGCAGGCCGGTGGGGTGGAACTGCAGCATCTCCGTGTCGCTGAACGCTGCGCCGGCGCGCCACGCCATCGCCATGCCGTCGCCGGACTTTTCGAGCGAGGGCGACGAGATACGGTACATACGAGCGCCGCCGCCAGTGGCGAGCAACACTGCGCGCGCCGTGACCGCGATGAACTTTCCCGTGCGGCTTTCGAGAAGGAGAGCGCCGGTAACACGATCGCCCACCTTGAGCAACTCAAGGCCGCGCGTTTCTTCGAGGACGCGTATCGGGCTTTCGAGGATGTAATCGCGAAGGTTGGACATGATCTCGATGCCGGTGAGATCTCCGCGATGGACGGTGCGGTCGAATGATTGGCCAGCGAAGGGCTTCTGGTGCACTGTGCCGTCGGGGTTGCGATCGAACATGCAGCCGACGCGATTTTCGAGCTCGATGACGCGCTTGGGAGCCTGGGTGACGAGAAGCCACGCGAGTTCCTGGTCGTTTAAGAAGGCGCCGCCGCGAATGGTGTCCGCGAAGTGGCGCTCGAAGGAGTCCGCGGGGTTGAGCACGGCGTTGTAGCCGCCCTGCACCATACGCGTGCATCCGCTCTGGCCGAGTAGACCTTTGACCACAACGGTGATGTCGAGACTGGGCGCGTGGGTCTGCGCATGCAGCGCGGCCATCAACCCCGCGCCACCGGCGCCGAGGATGAGAATGTCCGTGTTGAGGGTCTCGATCTTCATAGGCTGTGAAATGCCATGACACCCCAGGCCGCCCAGGCGATGCCGACGACGACGATGAGCGTGAGTGCGACGTTTGCCGCGCGCGGGCCGATCTTTCCGTAGTCGAGAAGGATGTTATAGAAGCCATTGAGGCCGTGGTAGAGAGCGATCAGAAGGAAACTGATATCGATGGCCTGCCAGATGGGGTTGCGGATGCGGGTAAGGATCGCTGCGTAGGTGAGATCGCCGCGCAGCAGTTCCTTCGACATGAAGTGCTCGACCCAGAAGTGCGCGATGAGCAGCGGCACAAGGAGAGCCCCAGTGATGCGCTGCATGTACCACGCGAACGCGTTGCGTGACATTGGTCTCTACCTCTTCACCACTGAGTTCAGAAACATCGGCAGGGCACCTGCGATGAAGATCGCGAGCCCAGCGATGACTGCCAGACCCCAGAACAGCTTGCGGTGATGCTTGCTGCGGATCCCGGCGTCAATAATGATGATGCGCACGCCGTTCAGGGCATGCAGAATGACCACGAGCAGCAGGCCGATCTCGAGCAGACGGAAAAATGGGTTGTGAAAGGTAGCCATGGCGCCATCGAAGGATGCCTGTCCACCGCTGATATGGTGCACGGTTTCGACATGAATCAGCAGATAGAACAGCAGCAGCAGACCTGTGACGCGCTGCATCCAAAACGCAGTCATGCCGACCAGCGGAACTACGTAGGCGCGGAAGAGAACGCGGGGCGGCGTCATGCGTTTAGGTCTCCGGCCCTGAGCAGAAGGTTGCGCTTGAAGAAGCCGATGCTGGCTGTGAGGTCGATTCCTTTGGGACAGACTGCCGTGCAGTTGAACTGCGTATGGCAGCGCCAGACTCCATCGCGCGAACTGTTGATCACGTCGAGCCGCTCGGAGTTGGCGATGTCGCGGGGGTCGAGCACGCGGAGCAGGGCCTTGTTGACTGCGGCCGGCCCGAGGTATTGCTGGCTCGTGGCGAGCACGCCGCAGGCTGCAAAGCAGAGACCGCAGGTGAGGCAGTCGCGCTTGCCTTCCGAGTGTTCCGCGTACGCAGATCTCGCGGGAATGATGGCGAGCTCTTCCGAGTCCGCATTCCGAGGGCGAAGGCGCGGCAGTACCTTCTTCCACTGTTCGAAGAACGGCGCAAGCGAAACGGCGAGGTCGCGGATGACCTTGAAATGCGGCAGTGGCGAAACGAAGAGGTCGTTCCCTTTCAGCTGGCTGAGGCGGGTTTTGCACGCCAGGCTCGAGACGCCGTTAACCTGCACGCCGCATGTGCCGCACATGCCAACACGGCAGGAGCAACGGAAGGCCAGCGTGGAATCCTGCTGCTGCTGGATGGAGAACAGCGCGTCCAGGACAGTAAACTCGGGGCGCGCTTCGATGGTGAAGCACTGCAGACGAGACTTGCCGTCAGTACTTGATCGGCGAATGAAAAGGCGTTTGTTCATTTAGTGGAACGGCTGCACTACATATGAAACACAACCGGGGATGAGCTTGTCAATCAGAAATCCTGGGATTTCAAGAGGAGCGGCTAGAGCCGCGTTCTTACGAGCCGCAGATCATGGCTTCGGCTGTTCCGCGACAAAGGTATTCGTTAGCACGCCGACTCCACCGACCTCAATCTCCACGCGGTCGCCTGGCTGCATGAAGACCTGCGGATTCTGATGAAAGCCGATGCCCGCAGGAGTTCCTGTGCTGAGGACGTCGCCGGGCTCGAGCACGAGGGTTTGCGAAAGAACGGAGATGAGCGCCGCCGGGGTGAAGACCAGGTTGCCGGTATTCGAGTGCTGGAGGACTTTGCCGTTGTGGCGGAGCGTGACTTCCATGTTTCTCGGGTCGGGAATCGAATCGATCGTGACCATCCAGGGGCCGAGCGGACCGAAGGCGTTGCAGCTCTTGCCGCGGAACCATTGCTTGTCCTTGCGCTGGAGGTCGCGGGCAGAGACATCGTTCATGATGCTGTAGCCGGCGATGCAGGCTTCGGCTTCCTGCTCACTGACGCGATCAGCACGGCGGCCGAGGATTACAGCCACCTCGGCTTCGTAGTCCACCTGGTTCGAAATGGCGGGCAACGGGATCTCCGCACCGTGTGGCACGACGACCTGTGTCAGCTTGGTGAAGAAAATGGGCGACTCTGGCGGAGCAAGGTTGTTTTCCGCGGCATGGTCGGCGTAGTTCAAGCCCACGCAGAAGATGCGAGCATCGGAGTCGGCCATGGGCGCGAGCTTGGCTTCGCTCAGCGGTGTGCCTGCCGAAGCGTCGCGCACGAGTTGTTCGCGCAGCTTGTCGGCCTGAGCACGCGCGGAGTTGCCAGCGCGCAGCCACTTGCCCAGCGATGCAAACTCCGGCCGGTTGCCCGAAGCCTTGAAGAGGTCATATATGCGATCGCGTTCCACGAGGCCGAGCACACGCTCGCCGGCGGCGTTGTAGAGGTTCGTCAGTTTCATAGTCTGTTCACCATGCGCAGAAAGTTAGTGCGAAGGATTTTTTCTTTTGCGTCGTCAGAGATGCGTGACGTCAGCACGCGGCCGATGGTCATCGCGGCTTCAAGGAATGGAAGGTCGGAACCGAAGAGGATGCGCTCGGCACCGACGCGCTCCACGCAGTGCTCGAGAATGAGGCGGTGATTCTGCGAGCCGGAGAGATCGAGCCAGAGGTTCTCTGCTGCCTCCGCCGCTTCGATGGCCTGCAGGTAGCCGCGCCAGGTGACGCCGGAGTGTCCGAGCAGGATGCGGGCGCGCGGATGTTCCTTTGCGACCTTCGGGAAGAGCAGCGGGCCGCAGTTCGGATCCGAATCCCACGTATGCACGAGCACAATCGCGTCATGCTGGTGCGCATACTCCCAGATGGGCTTATAGTTCGGGCCTGTGACGGGATATTTGTGCGTGCCTGGATGCAGCTTGATGAGCGGCGGCTGATGGAATTGCTTCCAGCGCTCGAGTTCCGCGACGGCCTGTCCGAGCGGGTTGGGGTTCACGGTGATGTAGCCGAGGAAGCGATTCGGATACTTCTCGAGAACGGGCGCAACCTCCGCGTTGCCGCGCGGGCAGTCGTTGTAACAGGCGAGCGTCGAGGTGATGGCGAGCAGTTCGATGTTGAGGTGGTCCATTACCGCAACCATCTCGTCGGGTTCTGCCTTGTATACGGGAAAATCGGGGTGCGTGCCCACATGGCCGTGGCAGTCCGCGATGGCAATGGGCGATCTCATCGTGTACCTCCGAATGTCGCAGCTGCGAGCAGCCGCCGCAGGTTGCCGCCGGCGACGGCGAGGCGGTCGTCGTTTCTGATGCGCGCGCTCGACAGGACGCCGAGTGCGGACGCCGGCGTGTAGAGCGGCAGCCGCGAGCCGAAGAGTACACGCTCCGGACCGCGGGTCTGAACGAAGGCTTCGAGCTGACGATGGGCGAGATAGGTGGAGGAGTCGAAGTGCAGCGTTGGGAAGCGATCGAGGAGTGGGAAGAGGTAGCGGTCGGCACGGTAACCGGTGTCGAGCAGTACCAGCGGGAGGCGCGGGAAGTTTTCGAGCAGCGTCGCGACGCCGGGCCAGCCGATATCCGCCGCAAGGATGAGCGTGACGACCGCATTCGCCTGGAGATATTCCAATAATGGCCCAGCGCACCAGCGTGCAAGCGAGAAGTTGTGCTGGCCCGTGGAAGGCGTCAGACGCACCGCAACGGGCTTGCGTGCAGCGAGTGCCTCTACGGATTTGGTGTCCGGCAGCGCGCCCCACACGGGCACCATATGCGGGCGGAGTTCGCGCGCGAGCGTGTCGTTGCCCAGCCTGGCGTCGTACTCTTCGGTTTCCCAGTGCGAGACCAGCGCACGGCGGATGTGAAACTGCTCCATCTCCGCGAGCAGACCATCGGCATCGAGTGCGAGCTGGCCGTTTATGCCCGACGACCCGAGGCGAACGTTGACGTCGAACAGGTCCCAGTCCGTGGCTTCTCGGAACAACGACTGGGTGCTGCTCTCCGTCAAGATGGCTCTCCTCTTACGCATTGTTCGTTTTCACACCAGCCGCGATTACACAGGACTGCGGCTGGCGCTCCGCCTACGACTTCCCTGCGGTCGCGAGCACCGGCACCGTCGAGGCCAGCTTCTGCACCTTGCGGAAGCCTTCGAGCACGTCATCCACATCATGATCGTCGCCGAGAAAGACGGTGTGGTTGAGCCAGATTCCATCCTTGCAGACGCGCTCGGCCTCGGGCAGATGCAGACGCTGATAGTCCTGCGCGGCGTGCCATCCGCTTCGCTCCGAGAGCGTACCGGTCTGCTTCGCAAACACGTCTTTGCGATAGAGCGGCGCGGGGTACGTGGGCTTGACGGGAATGCCTTCCGCCTGCAGCGCGCGAATCACAGTGTCGCGCTCGAGGCCGGCGAAGCCCTCCGGGTTGTAGCGGAGGGTGAGCAGGTAATAAGGATGGCGCTCGATGCGCGGATCGTCGGGGACGAGGGTGATTCCGGGAATATCCTTGAGGCCTTTGCGGAACCGGGCGACATTCTTCGCGCGCAGGTCGGTCTGTGCGGGCATCTTCTTCAGCTGCTCGCACAGTACTGCCGACTGGAAGCCGGTGATGCGGTAGTTCGTGCCCAGGGTGTAGTGGTCAAACCATCCGCCGTCGCGCCGGCGGCCCTGGTTGCAGTAGGCCCAGCACTTGTCAATCAACTCTTCGGACTTGCTGAGAATCATGCCGCCTTCGCCGGCGGTGATGAGCTTGAAGGACTGGAAGCTGAACGTAGAGATGTCTCCCCATCCGCCGACGGGCACACCCTTCCACTTGGCGCCGTGCGCGTGGGCCGTGTCTTCCAGAAGCTTGAGCCCGTGGCGCTGGGCAAGCGCCTGGAAGGCATCCATCTCCGCGGGATGGCCGCCGAAGTGAACAACAACAATCGCTTTGGTGCGCGGCGTGATAGCGGCCTCTGCCGCCTGAACGGAGAGATTCAACGTCTGGGGATCGATGTCCGCAAAGACCGGACTGGCATGGCAGAGCATGATGGCGCTCGCGGACGCAATGAATGTGAATGGCGGCACGATGACCTCATCGCCGGGACCGATGCCCATGGCTTTGAGCGCCACTTCGATGGCGATCGTCCCGTTCGAGCATGCGACCGCGTACGGCACCTCGTGGTATGCGGCGAAGCTCTGCTCGAGTTCCTTGACGCTTTCGTGATAGCCGCCCCATGAGCGGCTATGCAAGACGCGCAGCAGCGCTTGTTCTTCGGTGTGGTCATACTGCGGCCAGGGAGCAAACGGAGTAGTGCGAACGGCAGAGCCGCCAAGCATCGCGAGTGTCAAGGGCGATTCCTCCCTACGATCGGAACTTCAGTCTAGATTGCGGAGCAGCTCAGGCTGCGCTTCGCAGCGTGCTATCTTCCATCTCTCACTGGAGCGCCCGTTCTATATACAGAACAGGTAATCAATAAGTTAGCTACGCGAAAGGCCCGATGTCAAGAAGGTTGAGCCGTGCGCCTGAGCACTTCAGCGATCGCGCACGAAGACAATGCAGGTCGGTGAAGGTACCTGCTCGCTGTACTGAGGCGTCTCGGTCAACCTGCCGCTCTGTGTGTCGCGCCGCATCCACACAATGGAGTCCGATTTCTGATTTGCGACCGCGAGCCAGGAGCCATCCGGGCTGAGTGCAAAATGCCGTGGCATGATGCCCCCGCTCGATGCAAATTGCATAGGCGACGGATGCCCTGTGCGCTGATCGAGGGCAAAGACGGCGATCTTGTTCTCTTCGCCGCGAATGGAAACGTAGAGAAAGCGGCCCTTGGGATCGACGGCTATCTCCGAGCCGCCGCGCTTCACGGTTGCGCCGGGCGGCAGCGCAGAGAAGGATTCAGTCTTGCTGAGCCTGCCATGTTTGTAGCGGAAGACGGTCAGCGCTGAGTCGAACTCATCGATGGCATAGAGGAATTTGCCGTTGGGCGTAAAGGCGATGTGCCGGACTGCGCCTCCGGGAACGACGCCCGCGAAGCTGTCGCCTTCGCGGAGAGTCTGGCGGCGCACGTCAAGTGGATGCAGGAAGATTCTGTCGAGTCCGAAGTCCGCGACCGCGGCAAAATCCCCGTCGGGTGTGATGGCGACACCGTGTGCATAGGGGCCTTTCTGCCGTACAGGATCGACGCCGGAGCCGCGGTGTTGCACGACCGCCGCTGGCTCTGCGACCCGGCCATCCGGCCTGATGGGCAACAGGGCCACACTGCCACCGGCGCAGTTGGCAACGAGCAACGCCGTGCCCTTGGGATCGAGGGTGAGGTCGCATGGATTGGCGCCGCCGGAAGATACGGAGTCAATCAGGACAAGTTTGCCTTCCGGATCGATGCGGAAAGCGCTGACGCGGCCGCTGCCCTGCTGATCACGAATTTCGTTCACCGCATACAGAACGCGCCGAGTATGGCCGGCCACCAGGAAGGATGGGCTCGTCGTCTGTGCTGCGAGTCCGAGGAATGTGGCTGCGCCCGTCGTTGCGTTGAAGCGATACGCGTAGATTCCTCGCGCACTGCCGCCCAGCGTTCCGACATAAATGAGGAAGTTTCGAGCGGGGGAGCTTCCGGCGGCGAGGGTAAGAGGCGCAAGGAGCAGCAGACCGCTGATTGCGCAGATCCGTCTTGCGCAGAACCATCGTGACGTAAGAGAGTTCGCATGTCTCACGAGTCGCTCCGCGCGGAATTCCGTTGACCTGCGTTCTGGAGCAAATCTACTATACTGTTTATGTGTTCTCTGTATTGAACCGACAATTTCAAAGGAGAGTTACCCTTGGCTTCTTGCAGGAACGCCGCCTGGCTGATGTTGCTTCTCCCCACGCTTGCATTGGCGCAGTCGCCGCTCACATCTGTTACGCGGGTGAAGACCGAGCCTGACGGTCGCTTCTTCGTCGACGGCAAGCCGGTCTTTCCCATCGGGTTCACGCAAGGGCCGCCCGCGGATGCGAAGGATCCGACTGGCGCCAATGGCATGGCGGTGCTGCGGCGCGAAGGCTTCACGTTTCAGCAGTGGCAGTGCCCGAAGGGCAAGTGGGGACCGGCAAAAGAGGCGGAGCTTGACAGGTTGATCAAGGCCGCCGACCGCGAGGGCGAGCACATCGTGATCTGGATTGGCGATCTCGAGGACGTACAGCCGTCTGATACAGCGAAGTTCGCCGAGCTGCGCCGCGTCATCGAAAAATACCGCAATGATCCCGCGATCTTTCTGTGGAAGGGCATCGACGAACCGCAGTGGGGTAAGAAACCCGCCGAGAGCCTGCGCGCGTTTCATGACCTGGTGCATCAGCTGGACCCGAACCACCCGGTGTGGGTGACGCAGGCGCCGCGCGGAACGGCTGCGGATCTTGAGCCGTATTCGAAGTACTTCGATGTGGGTGCGATTGACATCTATCCGGTCAGCTATCCGCCGGGCTCGCACTCCGGCACCGACAACCGCAACCTGAGCGTCGTCGGCGATTACACGCTGGAGATGCGGAAGGCCGTGGACTACAAAGAGCCGGTGATGATGACGTTGCAGATCTGCTGGAGCGGTGTTGCGAAGCCGGGCAAGACGCTGCGTTTCCCTACCTTCTTCGAGCAGCGCTACATGTCCTACCAGGCGATCATCGATGGCGCCCGGGCTCTGTTGTACTTCGGAGGGACGTTGCCGGCGTGCCTGAACGAACGCGACAAGGCGCTCGGATGGAATTGGACGTTCTACGATCGGGTATTGCGTCCGGTGCTGGACGAGTTGAGTCCGACGAGCCCGCTCTATCCTGCGCTCATTGCGCCGAATTCAAAGCTGGAGATCAAATCGAATGGCGGCCCTGCGATCGAATATATGGTTCGCGAAGCCGGCAACTATATCTACCTGCTTGCAGCGAAGCGCGAAGGCGATACCGTGCAGGTGACCTTCTCGGGCCTTCCTAACGGCGTTACAAACGGCGAATTGCTGTACGAGGAGCCGCGCCAGGTGAAGGCGGAGAACGGCAGCTTCACAGACTGGTTTGGGCCGAACGAGGTGCACGTCTATCGCTTCCGCAAGCCGTAGGGTGCATTTCGGAGCAAGCCTTCCTTGCGAGCAGTGTTGTGGCTATCAGTCTCACTGAGGTGATTGCGAACCATGAAGAGACGGCAGTTTCTTCTTCGCGCCGCTGCTGCAGGGGCCATTCCGCTTGCGCCCGGTCCTGGGCGTGGCCTGGCAGGAGAGGCTCAGAAAGCGGGTTGGGCGAAGGCCCCCCCGCTTGGTCATTCGCTCGCGGAGCTTCGCGTGATGTACCACCGGGATTTGTTCGTCGACTGGCTGCCGTTCATGGACCAGCATGTGATCGACCCGGAGTACGGCGGCTTTCTATGCAATACGGACTTCGATGGCACGCACGTCAACTACGAAAAAGAGCCGTTGTTCGAGGGCCGTGGCATTTGGGTGTACTCGACGCTCTATCTACAGTTCGGGCGCGATGCTCGTTATCTCGAGGTTGCGCGACGCAGCGCAGAACTGCTGACGAAGTCACAGCCCGTGGACGACGTGTTCTGGTGCAATACGATCCATCGCGACGGCTCGCCCGCCGGGCCACCGGGCAAGGTGATCCCCACCGACGTCGGCATCGCTGAAGGATTTGCGGCGTATGCGCAAGCCACCGGCAGCCAGGAGTATCTTGACCGGGCAAAGCGGTTGCTGCGCAAGTGTATCGACACCTACGACGGCGCAGACTACAACGCGACCGTCGGGCGAAATTACTTCGGCGCGAACGCTCCACGACTTCCCGGTGCTCGCCTCATGGGCAGCGCCATGATCATGCTGCGGTCGGCGGCGCAGATCCTGGCCACCGATCACGATCCGTATTTCGACCAGTTTGCGCGGCGTTGCGCCTCCGTCGTGCTTGAGCATCACTTCAATCCGCGGTATCGGCTTAATAATGAGCTGCTGCAGCGTGATGAGTCCCTTCCCGGTGCGCCGTACGATCAGCTCGTGAACCTGGGTAACACGCTGGAGATGACGTGGATGCTGCTGGACGAGGCCACACGGCAGCGCGACGACGCGATGTTTCGCACGATCGCCGAGCGATTTCATCGTCATGCCGACGTGGCAAGGGATCCCGTATACGGTGGGCTGTTCCACAACCTGCTGAATGTGGATGAGAACCGCTACGAATTACCGAAGTTGCTCTGGGCCCAGGAGGAGACCCTCACCGATGCCCTCTATATATATGACCGGCTGCGGGAGCCCTGGGCCGCGGAGCTGTTCGCTCGCACGCACGCGTATGTTCGCGAGAAATTTCCGCTCACAGCGCATGGCTCACCGATCTGGATGTATCAGAGCGGCCGGCAGGCAACATTCGAAGGGTTCGCAACCCTCCGAAAACGTATCGAGAACTACCATCATCCACGTCACTTAATACTTACGCTGCTGCGACTCCAGGCGATGGCTCATTGACGCTGCCATAGCGCGATGTTTACCATATTGTCTCGTCGTTCTACCTAATGCACAGCGCTTTCTTGCTCCCTGAACACGGCCATCGATCAATGCGAATGAAAACGCTTCAATGTGCCGTGATGTTGTGTGCGGGCGTGGCCCTGGCTCCGCTGCTTGCTTCTGCCGCGACTCGCGACGCCTCACCTGCACTCGCGCCCTGGACCTTTCGCGCGGACTGGAGCGGCGGATTCTCCGGGTGGATGAGCTTTCCGCTTGCGCAGGACATTGGGTACGACCCGACGTTGTACACGGTGAAGCTTGGCGACAGCGCTGAGCTGCGTCACAACTTCGTCTCGCACGGCGAACCTGCTCCATGGTTCGGTTTCATTCGTCCGCTCAGGTTCACCGCGGATGCGCACACTCGCCTGACACTTCGCTATCAGCTTGATTTGACGGCCGCCCTTGCTCAGCCAGAGATTATGTTGGTCGGCGTCGACGGCCATCACTACGCGGCGGCGCTCGTCGCCGGCAACGGTGATCATAGCGTAACCATTACAGGCGCCCAGCTTCATCTCACTACTTCAACGCCCATCGTTGCAGTCATTCTGCGAGGGAGGCTTGAACACCCGCCTGCCTACTCTGAGTCGCACTGGCTGTTGAAGCAGTTCGAATTGCAAGCGGAGCGTACCCCCGAAGTCGCGCTCGCCTCTCCTGAGCTCAACACGACTGTCGATGGCTCGCATGTCGCCGGCATTTCACTCGCGCCCGGCGAAAAGCTCGACATCAAGCGCACTGCCGCTTCCCTGCCCGCGACTGTCACACTCTACGATCCGGCCGACGTAAAATCCGAGACGCGCGAGATTCCGGCAGGGACAGCGACGGTCTCCTTGCCACTCAGCACAAGTGCCGGACCCGGCCTCTGGAAAGCGGAGGTCGCGCAGGGTCCCGCTCGGACAAGTTTTCAGTTTCTCGTACTTGGCTCCATTCCAGCGCATCCTCGCCTGCTGCTCTCGCAGGACAGGATCGACCAGTTGCGCACCGACGTTCGCTACGCCGACCTGCGCGAGCAGATTCATCATCACGCGGAGACGCTTGCGGCGAAGATCGCCTTCAACCCCGCTGCCGGAGACAACATCGCGCTTATGCCTTCCGGCCGCGGTATTGGACCCACTGAGCCGGGCCAACTCAAGCCATACATCGAACTCGCCGAAAGCTACGCTGACGCGGTGGCCTACAATGCGCTGGACTATCGCCTGAACGGGAACACAGCTGCACTCGCGAACGCGCGTAAGGCGTTGGATGCAATGCTGCGCTGGCCCACGTGGGTGCCGCCGCGCTTCCAGCAGCATGGTCTCTATACCTATTACGAGGTGGGTGTCGTTGCGCAGCGCGTGGCGTTCGGCTACGACCTTATCGCGCCGCAGCTTTCTGCTGCGGAGAAGGAAAACACTGCTGACGCATTCTGGAAGCTCGTCATTCATCCGACCATTGAGGAGTATTTCTCCTACAACCGCGATCCCATCGCTGCGAGCAACTGGATGGCGAATTCGGTCGGAGGAGCGATCGAAGCGGCCGTTGCGGTCGCGGGAGACACACCCGGCTGGCGCGAGCGCGAGGCTCCTGCGCTTGCCAAGTTGCAGTTTGCCTACCAGCTGCTGCTGCAAGGACTCTTCGCCGGTGACGGCAGCGAGTCTGAGCCTTACGGCTATGAGAACTTCGCGATGCAAGGCATGAGCTGGGGAATGAGCTCGCTCAATGCTCTCGGAATTCATCCCGTCGGCGCCGAGCGCATGGAGCGGGGCTTTTGGTGGCCCTATTACGTGACCGTGAAACGGGGCTTGCAACTGGATACGGGTGACTTCAATGGGCACCTTACGGGACTGCCTGGCTTCGCGTGGGGTGCTGCAACGAGCGGCATTCCGGAGCTGCGAGCGCTGTATGACACGGGCACGAATCTCGATCTTACGCAGGGTGTCGACACGAGAAACACGGGGTACGTGTTGGAGGAGCGCATGGGGCCGATCGACCTGGCATGCTGCTCCCGGGCCGATCCGTCGTTCACGCCTCCGCCCACCTCTCGTGTCTTCCCTATCCGCGGAAGTGCGGCGCTACGCAGTGGCTGGAGTAACGACGCGACCGTCATCTCGCTGCGGGTGGGTCCATGGTTCAACCACCAACACGCGGATGAGGGTAGCTTTCAGGTCGCCGCGTTCGGCACCCGCCTGATCGACGAGGCCGGCTATGCCAACTACTACACCGACCCTCGTTACCCCGACTACTTCACGCAGGCTGCGGGACACAATACGCTGCTTGTAGATGGCAACGCCTTCAGCCAGACTGCGATTGCGAGCCGCTACTGGCCCGGTTTCGCGACGCCCCATTTCACCTCACAAGTGCTGGCAGACGGCATCGACTACCTGGCGGCTGATCTCACCCCCGCCTATGACGGAGTGCTCAAACACTACGAACGTGAGTTCATTTTCCTGAAGCCAAACGTGCTGATCGTGCGCGATCGCGTGCGCTCCTCCGAACCACACGTGTTCTCGTTCCTGCTGCACTCTCCTGCCGACTCGAAGGTAACGACCAACGGCTCATCGGCTGTCTTCCAGACCAAGGCTGCTGCGGCGTCCATTACCGCCGCAGGTGACAACACGGCATGGAAGGTCGCGACAGTCCCTATTCAGACAATGCTTTTCACGGACCTTGATCATCAACACATCGCGCCGCGCCAGGAGATCATCCTCTCCTCTCCGAAGACGAACGAGACACAGTTCCTTGCCGGCATGGCGTTCGGGCCGGGTGTTGCGAGTCCGAAGAAAGCATTGAAACCGCTGGAAGTGCCTAATGGTATCGGTTTCACGGTAGAGTCGAACGGAACACCGCGCGTTCTCTTCCGCTCGCATCCAGGAGCGCTTGTGCTCGGTGCGCTCTCGACGGACGGAGATGCGTTGGCAGAGAACGGAGCTGATGCAACTCTCGCGTTGGGCGCGAAGGAAGTTCAGAAGAGCGGAACAGTTCTTCTTCGGACTGACCAGCCAGTCGACATTGTGTGGCACGGCACTACCGCAGGACTCCATATTCGAGTCTTCGGCGGTCACAACACCGTCCTTGAGATCGCCGCTGAGAAGGCGCCCACATCAGTCATAGTCGATGGCAAGCCTGTTCCGGTTCGTTATCGCGGTGGAATGGTCTCTGTGCCGCTGCCAGGTGGAGAGGAGCATCGTGTCTCCATTCAGTAATGAGAACATCTTCGGGGAGGCCGCCGATTGGAACGTGTGGGACGTGAACGCGCGAGTCGGCCCTTCTGGTCCCAACGGACAGCTCGGCATGGATGCCTCAGCGCTGATAGGAGAGATGTCTCGTTTCTACATTCAGAGAGCCGTCACGGCTCATTGGACGGGACTAGAGTACGATGCGAACGTTGGTAACGAGAAGCTTGCTGTCATCAACGAGGAGCGCTTCATACCTGCATGGACACCGTTGCCTGACGCGGAATCTATAGAACAACTCGCCGCCCGGCGGCCAACTGCGGTGCGCCTTATGCCGCGCAATCTGAACCATAGCTGGACCGTGACGCCATGGTGCGCGGGTGAGTTGCTCGATTACCTCGCGCAGCGTCGTATCGTGACACTGGTTGCACGAGAGGACATCGAGTGGCAGTCACTGATTGACGTGCTCGAGAATTTTCCGCAGCTTCCTGTGGTTCTGCTCGACATCGGCTACCGATTCGATCATTACATTCTGCCGCTGCTGCGACGCTTCCCGTCGCTCTATTTTGACAGCGCAACCTATCTTGCTTACCGGCAGCTTGAGACTTTTGTCGACCGCTGCGGGCCTGACCGGCTCCTCTACGGCAGCCGCCTACCGCTGTTCACGGCGGCGACTTCGCTCGGCGTGCTTGCCTCAGCGCACATTACCGACGACGCACGGTTTGCTATAGCCGGGGGCAATCTTCGGCGTCTTCTTAATACAGCGGCACGGGGAGGTTCGGCATGATGCGTTCGCCGATCCCCGTGCTGGATGCGCATGGACATCTACGTCTTCACGTGCGCTTCCCGTACAAGACCGAACCAGAGCAGATGCTCGAGGTGATGGACGCGCTGAACATTGAAGCGCTCGCTGTCACGGCATCACTAGCGTGCTGGAATGACGCGCCGAATGGCAACATCGAAGTCGATGAGGTGCTGCGCAAACATGGCGATCGCTTCCGCGGCTATATCACCGTCAACCCGCACGTGGCCGGCGAAGCCCTGCGCGAATTGGAGCGCTGGTCGCACTTCCATAATCCTCCACTGATCAAAGTGCATCCCGGAGCACACCAGTGCCCCGTGAACAGTCCGAAATACGATGTGATATGGGACTATGCGAATCAGACTGGAGCAGTTGTGCTGGTGCACACATGGGATTCGCACGCGATGTGCAGCCCGCTGATGTTTCCGGCAATTGCGAAGGCACATCCGCGCGCAAATATTCTGCTTGGCCATTCCGGCGTTACATGGCGTGGCTACGAACAGGCACAGGAAGCTGCAGCCGCCGCGCCCAATCTCTACCTTGAACTCTCGGGATCTCAGCGCAACCGCACAATGCTTGAGCGTTGCGTGAACCGACTGGGAGCCGAGCGCATCGTGTACGGCTCAGACATGCCTGCTCTGGACCCGGCGGGTACATTGGCCGACGTCTTCACTGCGAAGATCTCCGACGACGACAAAGAAAAGATCCTGCGCTATAACTTCCTGCGGCTGCTGCGCGAATCGTAAATTGAACCCGCATCGCGCTATGCGCGGCGATAATCAACAGAAAGGAAAGGAACCCATCATGGACGAGGTTCGAATCGGCATTATCGGCATGGGCAAGATGGCGCGACTTGCGATGCGCGTATTTATGGAGAGTCACCTGACTCGGGTCGTGGCATTCAGTGCGCGCCGTCAGGAGGTCGTCGACCAGGTGTCTGCGGAGTTCGGGCTCCCGGGCTACGTCGACTATCGCAAGATGCTAGATCGTGACGACCTCGATGCTATCGTCGTCGCCACGCCTGATAACTGGCATTTCGAGTTCGCGCAGGCAGCACTCGAGAGCGGCAGACACGTCTTCTGCGAGAAACCTTTCACAACGAGTGTGAAGGAAGCCGATATTCTGCTGCGGCTGGCGCACCAGAAGAATTGCAAGATCCAGGTGGCGTTCAACCATCGCTGGCTTTCGGCATACTACACCGCACACAAAACGGTCTCGTCGGGTGATATTGGCGCGCCGATCACAGGCTATGCGCGGAAGAACGATACCATCATTGTCTCGACCAAGAATATCCGCTGGGTGGGCGAGACGACATGTGCCTGGCTGCTGTCCTCCCACGATATTGATCTGGTGCGCTGGTTCTTCGGCAGCGAGCCGGTTGAAGCCCGCGCCTATGGCCGGAAGGAGTTTCTGCCCGCCCTCGGTGTGCCGACGTATGACATGATCCAGGCGCAGGTGAAGTTCGCCAACGGTGCGTTCGTTACATTTGAATCGGGCTGGATCTATCCGAACACCTTTCCGACCAACGTCGACTCGTATATCCAGCTCGTTGGCTCTGCGGGGACGGTGCTGCTTGATCGGAAGCGCGAATCGCTCGAGGTCAGCACAGAGAAATCTTTCAGCTATCCGAAGAACTTCCTCAGCGCAGAGGTCTTCGGACGCATGCGAGGAGCGTTCCCTTCGTGCCTTGAAGATTTTGCTTATGCCATCCTTAAGGACCAACCCCCAAAGGTGACGGGATTCGACGGCCGGCAAGTCACGGCGGCGCTCGAAGCAATCCACGAGTCACTTGCGCGCGATGGAGAAACGGTGCGTGTGAAGCAGCCCGACGACGACATCCTGAGTTGGTCGAAAGTCTAGCGGCAAATTGCCAGGGCATCGATAGCGTGCGCGGTTTTATTCAACCAGCATGCACGCGCTTTAGTGCGCGCTCCTCCGCAATGGCAAGCCGTTTGGCTCGCGACACGCGGTAGCTGCCCAGCGCGACCAGCGCAGCGCCGAGCACAAGATCAAGGATCCGCGCGCTCCGGGCGGCTGCGAGCACACCGGCAATACACAACAGGCCTCCGACAGCGGCGCTCGCGTAGGCGATGACCTTCACCTGTTCCAGCTTCTGTCTTCCTGATGCGTGTGCGACGCCGCCGGCATGAGCGAAGATCGTCTCGTACCTCGCTTCCTGGCTGTCCTTCGAGCGGAAGAGCTTGGTCCCGATTGCCATACCCAGGATGGTTACACCTGTGTTGATAAGTACTGCCGCACCATCATAGTTCTGCGCCATCCATTGCCAGTGGCCCTTTGGGAAGTACCACGAGCGCATGGCGAGCAGCGTAAGGCCTGTCCCAAGCCCAAGGAAGTAGCCAATCACAACTCCCTGCCAGTTCAGCTTCTTCGACACCAGTGCGGCCAGCAGTGGAACGAACGAGGGAGCAATGAAAGCACTCGCCAGCAACACCATGAGATGGAACAGGGACTGATCGCCGCCGCGTGCGATGTACAGTCCGATCCCCAGTGAGGTACCACCGACGACCAGCGTAATCACGCGACCGATGTTTACCATGCGTTTCTCGGTAGCGTCAGGACGAATCAGACGTTGATAAACGTCCTTAGTCAGCACGCTGGCGATCGCGCTGAAATCGGAGCTCACCGTTGCCATGGTCGCCGAGAGCATAGCGGCGACGATGATGCCCACCATGCCCGCAGGCAGCAGCTTGAGCACGAGCAGCACATAGACGTCAGTCGTCTTGTGCTGCGCGATCAGATCCGGCAGGAATGATCGCGCAAGGATCGCCGGCAGGATCATCACCGGACCGCCGATCAGGTGCAGGAACGCCGAGAAGTATGCCGCCTTCGAAGCTTCGCGCTCGTTCTTCACAGAGTAGAACTTCTGTGCGAGCGACCAGGAGCCGTTGACTGTGATCGTCAGCATCACCGCCCAGCCAGCAAGGTAAAGCCAGTTGTACGGCCCGTTGGTGACGCGCAGGAATCCCGGAGGCATCGACATGATCGCATGATGCACGCCACCGGCGGCCCACACTGCGAGAGGCACGAGCAGAAGCAGCGCCAGCGTCTTCATCAAGAACTGGATGTAGTCGGTCACCATGAGTGCCCACACGCCGCCGAGGAACGTGTAGACGATAGTGATCACTCCACAGATAATGACCGCCCACATCACCGAAATGCCCAAACCTACGGCCAGGAATGTGCTCGTTGCGAATAACTTCAGCCCATCCTCTGCGACCTTCATGGGAATGCCAGCCCATGCGAGCAGCTGCCTCACAAATGGGTTGAAGCGCTGCTCTATGAATTGCACGGGTGTGACTACGCGAGCGCGTCTCCATTGCCTTGCGAAGATGACTGCTCCGGCGAGGCAGCCAGGTACGGCCACCCAGATGAGACTTATGGCAGTGAACCCGTACGTATAACCGATCTGCGAATACGAAACGAACGCCAGCGCGCTTGCGCTTGACATGTAGTGCGAGACGCCCGCCAGCCACCATGGAACGCTGTGGCCACCCGCGAAGTAGTCTTCCGCGGTGTGCATGCGCCGCCGGTAGTAGAGCCCGACCAGCAACACCAAGAGCAGATAACCACCGATCATCACGAGATCGGAGACGGTCAGCGGAAAACGACCCTTGATTCCATTCATGGAGCCATGATCTCCCCCACTGCTTCGGAGAGCATAACTTCTCCCTTGCGTACTGCGCGTTCTCTTGCTTCTACCTTGCCACGATCGGTGCCAAGCCGTTTCTGGCGCTCCGCTGCCATGCGTCTGACTTCATCAGGGGCCGTCGCGCCGACGCCGGCGTGGTGCTCCACGAAACTGCGCGGCACCAGACATGAACGAATGGCCTCGTCGTCGAGCGAAAGGGTGCGGCCGATCATTTCCTCCGCCGCGCGGTTTACGATCGCCGCGCCGATCTGGTCGGCAGTATTTCCTTCTTCAACGGCGAGGAGCACGGAGCGCGCTACGATGCGATGCGCCGCACGGTATGAGATGCCCGGCGTATTCTGGATGAGCTCCGCCAGTGCCGTAACGCTCGAAAACCCTCCAGCAGCGCGCCCATACATCAGTTCACGATCAGGCACCATGTCACGTACGATCTGCGCGATGGGCGGCAGCGATTGCTCCGTGTTCGAGAAACATTCAAAGAGCGGAAGGTAGCACTCGAGCTCGACTTCCTCGGTGTCCATGTAACCGACATTGTGCGATACAACGAAGACACTCGCGAGCGATCCGATTGTCCGTGCCGTGCGCGAACGAAGGTACTCGAGCACAAGCGCATTCTTCTTCTGCGGCATCAGGCTGCTTGGAGAGGAGAAGGCGTCCGTGACGTCGATCATCGCGAACTCCTGGGAGGACCAGATGTAAAGGTCCTGACACAGCCTTCCAATCGCGGTCATCACACTGGCGAGTGCCGCAGCTGCTGCGATCACGTGATCGGTTGCTGAGACACTGTCGATGGTGTTCTCACACAGGTCCGCGAAGCCAAGCAATTCGCGCACGCGGTCGCGATTGATTGGAAGGCTCGTGCCTGACATGGCGCCACAACCCAGGGTGCAGCGGTCTGTCGCGGCGAGCGCGGCCAGGAGCCGCTCGGTGTCACGCTCCAGGTGGTCGTGGATCGCCAGCAGGTAGTGCCCCAACGTGGTCGGCTGCGCGTGCTGTAAATGCGTGTAGCCCGGCATCACGGTGCTAGCTTCGGAGACCGCGCGGGCGAGAAGCGTCTCGCGGAGATCGAGCAGAAGATTCAAGACATGCAACAGCTTTGCGCGCACCACCATGCGGCTTAGTGGCTCGGGACGGGTGCGGCCCAGGTTTAAGTCGCCGACGATCGCTTCGCCGCCCGGTACACGCGACACCAGCGCTCGCTCCATATGCAGATAGTAGTACTCGACGGTAGGATCAAAAGGTCGCACGCAGTCCGGCCCCGCCGCTTCTACGGCATCGAGCCCCTGCAGGATTGCCGCGGCTTTCGTGCGATCCAGTATGCGACACTCAGCCAGCATCGTCAGCCATGCACGATGCGCTGCCAGTAGCGGAGCAAAGTAGTGGGCACAGTTGAACTCGAATATAGGGCTGAGGATGTTGTCTGCAAACGTCACGTGAGCCGAGGCGCGCATACGATCGCGCGCTCCTGTGTGTGTTAGTTGCTCAGGCGCCAGGGCGTCCATACATGCTCACTTTTCAAGGTTGCTTGAAGAACAGGGTGAGACATTCGGCCGCACCCTGCCCAGAGTTAAAACGTGTAGCGCAGGGACGCCTGGATGATGCGACTGCCTTCACCCGTTGTCACATCCCCAAAGTTCGTCACAGCCGCACCCCCATATTGGGTCTCGCTCGTGTTGGCAACCACCGGAGCCGAAGTGCCGCCGATCGATATGCCTCCGCCGTCCCAATTGGTATGGTTGAAGGCGTTCAGAAAATCCACCCGGAACAACAATACCTGCGATTCGCGAATATAGAAGTTCTTCAGCAGACTCATGTCATAGTTCCAGTAGCCCGGGCCCCAGTAGCCGTCGCGCGGTGAGTTGCCCCACTGCCCTGGCGCCGGCGAAACGAAAGCGGCGGGATTGAGCCACTGCGCCGTCTTGGAATGCGAATGATCGTAGGTGTACACCCTTGCGCCTGGAATCACATTCGCGCGACTCGCGATCCACCCCGGATACTTGGAAGGCGCCACGAACGTCACCGAGAACGGAGGACCTGTCTCGTACGTGGTCACTCCCGAGAGAGTCCATCCTCCCACGGCTTCGCTCAGCACGCCCGTCTTCAGCCAGTGGCGACCGCGGCCGAATGGCAGGTCGAATACATAATTCGCGACAAACGTATGCCGCGCCAGGAACGGGCAGTTGCCGTAGTCGAGCCGCGGCTGATTCACGATCTCCGGGCCCTCATTGTTCGGATGCGCAATGTCGCGGCAGTTCGTCCACTCATACTGGGCCTGCGCCATGAACCCCTGCGAGAACTGGTGCAGGCCTTCGACCTGCATCTGGTCGGTATTCGAGATGTTCTCGTTGTTGGTTGTCTGGATCGGCCCCCACGGCTGGTACGGCCGCTCGTTCTGCAGCGGTTGCGTAGGTTGCTGGACGATAGGGATATTTGAGTTGTATTGGGTGATCGGCAGGTTGATCGTGCGATTACCCACATAGCTGATGCGCATCTTCCAGTTATCCCGAAACTGGTGTTCTCCCGTGAGGTTGAACTGCTGGACGCGCGCATTCTGGAAGTTCGCGTTCATCGCGTAGATAGTCGGGTGTGCAGCCGGAGCACCAGCCTGCTTCGTGGGAAATGGGGTATTGAACGTGATGTCCGGCAAAAATGGAGCGCTCGGCGTGGACGGTTTCGCGGATGTGTACACCACGCTCCCGCCCCAGGGCGGATTCTGAATGTTGTGGCTAAAGCCGATATACGCTGAGTTGAAGTTGTAGTAGACACCGTATCCGCCGCGCAAAACGGTATCGTTGTTTTGCGTCAGCCGCCAGGCAAACCCTACCCGCGGACCGAAGTTGTTGCGGTCCGGCTGGTAGAACGTGAGAGGCAGACCGAGAGCCTGCGTCGTCGTGAAGGGATACGTGGTCAACTGCGCCGGATTGGTTCCCGCGGGCGCCGTCGGCGTATCTGAGTTCTCGGGGAGAACCAATTTATTCTGATCAAAGCTGAAGAAGGTGGCAATGTTGCCCCGCGTAATCCAGGGCGACTGATACACGTAACGCAAACCGTAGTTCAGTGTGAGGCTCGGCGCGACCTGCCAGACATCCTGACCGTAGAACTCCCAATCGCGGCTGTAAACATCCTGGTCTGGCGTTGCACTACCAGTGGTTGCGCTGGTCGCATCTCCCAGCAGAAAATCTGCGAATGTATTGCCGATGGACGTGGGCTGACCGGGCCATCCTCCGTTGCCGGTCCACGTGCCGTTAAAGACGAACGTGCCCAGCGGACCGTAGCCTCCGCTGGGGTTGTAGATCTTGAAGCCGGTCTCATCGATGCCTGCCTGCAAGGTATGCCGGCCCATCACGTGCGTAAAGTCGTCCGTGATCTCGATGTCATATTCGTGCGTGTAATTGTTCTGTCCAATATCGCCAATCGACGTATATCCGGTTGTCGTCATCGTGGGCAAGCCACGGTTGTTGCTGGGCGTCAGGTTCGTGAAAATTGAGTAGAGATTGAACGTGCCGTTCTGTCCGCTGCGGATACTCTCATGGTCGAACCATGCTCCACGCAGAGAATTCGTCGTCTTCACACCGAAGATGTGAGTTTCCGTTCCGCTTAGTGTGTATGTCTTGTAGCCGTAGTTCTGGCCGTTGCCAAAGGTCGGCGGCGTCCCCAGAGGATCGAACCAGGGCAGACCCACGGAGTGCGAGTACACCCCAAACAGAGAGTCATGGCCCGATACGTGATAGTCCAGCCGCAGGTCCCACTTGTTCACGTTGAACACCTGGGGAACCGTTGTCGTGTAGTTGTACTGCTCGCCCTGCGTTCCCTGCGGAAGTCCGGGCGACGTCGAATCTGTCGGGTCCGGAACAAAGGCCAGCAGCGCCTTCGCCTGCGAGGTGATCATGCTCGACGGAATCACGTTGTTCGGGAACGGCTGGCCCGTCTGCGGGTTGTAAAGTTGCACGCCGCCGCTGGCATTGCACACGCCATTTGCGTTGTAGCTGGCACACAGTGCCCCAAAGTTGCCCTGCTTCTCGGCTGCTGTAGGCAGGTTATCCTGCGCAATCACCGGAATCCTCTGACGCAGACCATCGTAGTCAAAGAAGAAGAACGCACGGTTCTTCAGGATCGGTCCGCCCACATCGCCGCCGAACTCGTTGCGGTGAAACGGAGGGCGCGGTATGCCGGCCGCGTTATTTACAAATGTGTTGGCATTGAGGATCGTGTTCTCAACGTACTCATAGGCGTCGCCGTGGAACCGGTTCGTTCCGTTCTTTGTGACCATTTGCACGTTCACCACACGGCTATACCGTGCGTCCATGCCGATGCCGCCGATGTTGACCTCCTGCAAGGAGCTCAATGCCGGCAGGTTTACTCCGCCTAAGCCGAAGGAATAGGAACCTCCGCCGTTGCCCGGATCATTGACGCTCACCCCGTTCAGTGTGAAGTTGTCGGCGCCCCAGTGTGTGCTGCCGGCGATCTGCGGCGCGGAATTGAACGTGGCGCGGCCCACCCCAGCCGCCAAAACAAGGAAGCTGTCGATGTCCTGGATCGGCGTAGGCAGCTCTTTGAGCTGCGTGGTGGTAATCGGCGTTTGGATGGTGCCGTTTTCTGTATCGATGAGCGGCGCTTCAGCCGAAACCTGCACATTGTCCGACACCGAGCCGACCCTCATCTTCATATCGCCACGCACAGTTTCCTGGGCCAGCACCTGCAGGCCGGTCTCCGTTTCCGTGCTGAAGCCCTGCTTCTCCACATTGATTGAGTACACGCCCGGATCGAGCTCCGGCACCATGTAGTTCCCCGAAGAATCGGTCTTGGTGTGCGCGGATACGCCTGTCTGCTGGTTGGTTACTGTAATCTGCGCGTCGGGTATCGATGCCCCGGTGGGGTCGCTGACCCTGCCCGCGATCGAGCTGCGGAGAACTTGCGCTGCTGAAACGCCGACGCCCACGCACACCAGCGCGGCCAACGCCAGGGCAAGACGAAATTCTTTGAGCACTCTCGCACGACGATGCGAAAAAGTCATACGCTAATCTCCGTTGATGTGGCTCTTGCTGGCACATAGCGCGCTTCAGCGTGTTCAATTAGCGGAACATGCGGTCAGTAAGATAACCGGATGGTCACTTCTACCACCTCACATGTAGCCCGTCAAGGAGATCGGGCACCATGGGAAATTTCGGTTGATTTCTAGTCTCAGAGGTGAAAAGTTCTCGGCAGGTTTGTCAGGTCAAAAACAGGGTACGAGATCGGTGGGGAACACCCTTCCGGTTCGCTCTCAGCAAGAGCAAGGGGTTTGAGTTCGTTGCCGGATCTAACTTCCATTCAGGCCGGAATCGGTCGCGGGTTCTAGTTTGTGCCAGAGCCTGCGATAGTTCTGTCGTTACTTTCACCAGCGATGCGATGACCGGGGAGCCTTTCTTCGGATTGAAGCGCCGCGACGCCGGCCCGGAGATGGTCATCGCAGCGATGACACTTCCGTTGCCATCGAGGATTCACCCAGCTGCAGCTCGGCGTGCGCAAGCGCTTTGATGGTGACTCTTCCTTCCAGGGTGAATACCAGTACAGGCGCGGTCTCGATGACGTCAGTACCGCAGGTGCCGCATGTTACGGAGTTTTCGAAGTCGCAGGGGCTTGACAAGCCTTTTGGGAAGTGGGGATACAGGCCTAAAGCATGAACCAAGCAGAACCAATTGGAATCTCGATATGACGGCGTCACGGAGGGCGCGCAGGCTTCAGATGTCGCGGTTCGCGAGAGGAAGGCGATTCCGTCGTTTCGGCTCGCGCCGCCACCGCCTGGTATGGGTCAAGTCGATTTTCAATCCCTGCCACACTTCCCTGCTAACGGCGACGAGCCGCCGGTTACGAACTCTTGCACAACTTGCAACATAGGATTTTCATCAACTGTCAACGGCAATTGCCACACTACAACGCCGTCAGAGTATGTGCACCCGAGAGTCGTAGCTTCCCGGAGTATCTTGGGTGCCGGGCCGCCTTCCTTGTGCCATGAAGTTGAATGGGCATAGACCCCTGCATAAACCGGGAACCGCCGATGTGCAACGAGCTCGCCATCCCGCAGGAAGGCGCGCAGGCCATTGTTCTGCTCAACGTTGGTCCACCAGAGCCATACGCCGTCCACGCAACCAGACAAGCGTTCCGCTTCCGGAGAATCGAGGTCGTAGATGGTAGGGATGAATAGCAGGCTGGAATTTATCGCCTGCTTCGCGCTATAGATCTGACAGAGATAACTGCGCGTAAAGAGCTTGTCGTTGCCACCAGCGTCCGTGTCGTCGATGTTCACTCCGCGAATCACGGGGTACTTCAACGAAAGCTGCGCAAGTTCGTTCATCCATCGGACAAAGTCTTCCCTGTAGGGCAGACTGTAACCCTCGGTGTGAGGAATTAGAACCGGCCAGATATCGATATCACTGGCCTGTGCCGCCGGAACGAGCTTCTTGAAATCGTCGAAGCTCATGGGTGGCTTCTCTTCTATGGGCTGCACGTAACAGGTGAAGTGGTTGGCACGCAGCAAGCGGATCGTCGCCGAAACATCAAGATTGTGGTTCTGGTCCTGAATGGGCACGCTCCACGAGCACGGAATGGAGCCCATTGCGTGCAGCTTCCGGGCCGCCTGCGCCGGCAGTTGCGTAGACGCGATCAGCAGGCCGACGACAGCAAGCCGCATGCAAAGGGTTTTTGCCATGTTCTTCTCCCTATGATTTTCTGAGCAGGCGCAGTAGTTGAGGCCGATCCCGTGGAACTTCAATTTCGAATGCAATGCTGCCGTTAGCCCTTTCAAAATCCAGACTGCGGCTTTCCGTGAGATTGAAGACTGTGCCACCCTCTGGCTGCGCGATGCGCACTCTAGTTCTGGCACTATCGGCTTCGTGATTGATTACCACTAGATACGCGTCATGTGGATTCGCGCGCAGACACGCCTCGATTTGAGGGTTTGAAGATGAGATGTTCGGAACTACCCCTGAACTCGCCGTAATAGCGCGTAGCAGCCTCACCAGGGATGCGCGAGAAGCCACGTCGCAAGTCTTCCATGTTGCGAAATACGTATCCTGCATGCAGAAGCCGAAGAGGAACGCCTGACCCTTTCCGCTCTTCTTCCGTATGAGTGCGGGAGCGTTCTTCGCTGCTGTAAGCAGGATTTCGCCCGTGGTGACGCTGCATGCTCGTGGGCTGATTGCGCGAAATGCGTAAGCACTTCCAAACGCACTTGCGGTGATGATCTCGCCTGTTACCGCATCCTCGTGGTCTCCTGGCGCGGGAGGAACAAACCAGTGGGGATGCGTCAGAGACGGAACCCACACGCCGCTGCGATCGACACGAGTGGTCGTTGTGTCTGCCACGCCGAACAATTCTGACATCGTCTCTGTCGGCCCACGGTAAGCATCCAGCGTGGGCACGCAATCGGCGATTACCGTTCCGCCGGCATTCACGAACTCCACGATCCGCTTTGCAACGGTCTCGGGAAGAAGCTGAATATCAAACATCACGAGGATCTCGTAGCCGTCGAGGTTCGCGTCCTTTACCTGCTCCTCGTGCAAGCAGTCCAGCTCTCCGAAGGATTGGCGAAACAGATCGTATGCCACACCTACGTTCCAATATTCCTGCTGCAACTGGACATACTGCGTGCGCGGGAAGAGGAAGCACGCCTTCGCCTTTACCTTCGGACAGTTCAGCATGTCGGGGGCCGCGTGCTGAAGAACCTCGAGTGCTTTGCCTAAATCATTCCAGTGCGCATTATCTTCCGGAATTTCGTAACCGCTGATGAGAAAATCCGCGCCCTGGCCTATGGCGGTGTAGCAGACTTCTGCTTCCGCCCAAGCCTCCGATTTGAGCTGCGGCCCCATGAAGTCCTTGAACCAGCGCCGATTGTAGGTTCCGAACCAGAACCCCATGTTCTTGCCGTAGGTCCGCGTAAGATTGCGAAGCTGCGCAAAGGCGAACTGCAACTGGCTCAGCCGAGGCTTGCGGAGCTTGCCCATCTCGCCGTATCGATAGTCAAACATCATGTACGGATAAATATCGAAAACAAACGTGTCGGCGAAATCCGCTCCCCAGTGGAAAATGTCGTCGATGGCGACTTTGGAGTTCGAATCAACGCCCGCACCCATTGCGCTGTGGCTATCGTGCGTGAGGACCACCTTCGCTTCAGGCAGCGCCGTCTTGATGAGCTTATAAGCCTGTTTCCAACCGGCCGGAAATGTGTCTGATTGAAAATTTATGAGGTCCAGCCACTGCTTCGGTGACGTGCGCGCCGCTTCCACTTCAAGGGGCATTTCATAGCCGTAGCGACTTTTGAACTCCCGCTGCGCTGCCGCACTGAAGTCGAAAGACTGCGGACCGGCATGGAACGGCTCGTCCTGGTAACAGAAAATGTTGTAGAGCTGTGGAAGCCGCGCCGCTTCGGCCAACACCGGAGCGAGGTTCTTCCGGACAGCATCCACATATCCGTGCGCGTAAACCGAAATCGCCGGCGGTGCGTTGCGTCCGAAGTTCTCGACGCCACCTTTTTCAAAGGTGTGGTTATAGGTAAGGAACATGCCTCGTGAACGGGCATATTCCAGCACATGTTGATCCAGTTCCGAACCAAGATGGAACGGGTACTCAAGACCAGTGAAGCCGTGCGCGATGATCTGGTCGATCGCCGCCCGCAAGGCTTGTATTGCCTCCGGTTCGGCGGCATTCGCCCACAGGGAGCCGTTTGGCACAGCCGATAGCTGCGCTGTTATTGGAAAAAGCTCTCTGCCGCGCGGCCCTTTAGGACGTCCAAAGGTGGCGGACGCATAACGAGTTTCGGCGTCGATTACCAAGGGCCATTCGAGCGGCCAAATGGCGAGAACTAATGCTGCACGTAAAAACTGCCTCCGTTCCATATTTCCCATTTGGCCGGTCGAATTGTGTCAGTTTGCCGGTGGCAGAGCCGCGGTCTCCGCTGTGGTCAGTGCGACCATTCCCCCGGCCGGGGCGTTGACAGTGACGATGCCGTTTCCGCCTGTGTTGACCTGCCCGCCATCGGTTACGTTGCCGTTGTTATCCGCGTTCCATACGAGCACGTGAAAATCTGTATCGCGCGGCAGGTCCCCGATGGTGACGGTGCTTGCCGTCTCATCCGTGCTCATAGCGAATAGCGTCAGCTCGCCTTCGGGCCCTCGAAAAGGCGTAATGAGCTTGGCTCCGGAACTCCCGCTCTGGCCCATTACCTGCCAGTGTTGCCCGGTGGTGTTCGCCATTAACCACTCCATATAGTAGGAGGGACGGAGCGGCCAGCGATCCTGTCCGGCAGCAGGATTGAAGACGTAGCCAATTAGCGAGTAGTCCTGATAGCTGAAGTCGTATTGCGCCCGGTAGAAGTCCCACTTGGACATGCCGATAAAACCGTCATTGACAGACACCATGTTGAACCACGCCTGTTGGTAGGCGCCGATGTTGGTTTCGCTGATCGGCGTGAGAGTACCGTTCGCAGCCTGGTAGTAACCCGCGAGCGTGGCCGTCAAAGCGCCATTCCGATATGGATTGGCATCCATAATCTTCTGTCCATTCACTGTCATAATTCCGCGCACCCCGTACTCGGTAATGGAGAGCGGCTTGGTGTTGTATCCCTCGTTCTTCAAAGTGGCCATGTCCGCCAGGATTCCATCCAAGCGAGTGATCATGTACCCAGCATCGTTGTAAGTCCAATAAATGTGCTCCGACCAGCCATCCAGGACGTCGTCCATGTGTTGGGCCATGTAAAGGAAAAACGGCGCCTGGCCGTTCAACACCAGATCTCCTCCGACCAATTTAATTTGATCTCGAATCCCGTCCGCTCTCAGATAAGAGTCAAGCTGGCGGTAAGCATATTCATAGAGGGCCATGTTGCTGGTAATGTATGCCGCCGAATCGGGCTCATTCTGAACAGTCAACTCTTGAATCACCGTGATGCCGTGGTTTTTGACCAGATCATTTACGGTAGCCTCGAAGTTTTGCATGTCCGTGTTGATGTAAGTCTCCGCTTGATCCGTAGTGAGTTTGTTGGAAGGGTGAGTCAGCGACTGCCAGGTAATGTTGACTCTCGCACCTGCCGACTGCGCAAGCTCGATTGTCTGATAGAACGAGTCCATCAGGTTTTGATTACCGGGTTGGTAGGCGGCCGAAGACAGGAAGATGCGGGCCAGTCCTGGATGCAATGCCTTGACTTTGCTTTCCAGGTCGGCGACATCCTGCGGCGGTTGGTTGCCGGTGAAGCCTCTGGTCGGGTCGTTCTGTGCCGTATAAACGTTTTCATTCATCTGCGCGCCGAATCCTTCAAAATCCGGCACCACGACCTGGGTCGCATTGACAGCGAAATCCGTAACCGCCGTTTTTCCGTTGACTGTCACCGGCACGTTGTCCGGTCCTGCCTCTCCCTTCGCGTGCACCTGCACCGCATCCAGAAGTGGAATGTCTCCCAGATCGATCACCGCCGGGCCGCTTGTGGATGAGATATTGGCATAACTTGTATCTGAAATCAGCCGGCCGTCCGGTGTGCTTATCTGCACGTCCACCGAGTTAAACGCCTCGGAGGGGACCACCTGCTGATCTTTGGTGACGAGCGAAAGATAGAGCTTCGCGCTTGTGTCCTGCACGCCGCGCAGGGCATACACATCCAACGAATATTGCCCAGGGCTGTGCGGCAGCGACTGTGCCAACCCGGAGAATCCTGGCAGCAGGGCCGCAGTCACAAGAGCTAGAGTTGAAAAAAACATGGACTTGGAGGAAGCAATAGGGCTCAACATGCCGGCGAGTCTCCTTGGGAGCATTCTGCCTCTTTCCAACATCACCGCGAGGCTGGTTTGGGGTGGAGTCAAGCTCTCCTCCTCATAGAGCAGGAGAGCTGACGCAGCGATTATGGGAGCGTGAAAGTCACTGAGGGCGCGTTAGAACTTCGCACTCAGGCTCAATTGAATGGAACGCTGGCCGCTACCAGTGACGACCTGTCCTGCGTTTGCGACCGCAGTGCCTCCGTCACGGGTGTCGGGGATGGTTGCGATCGGACTTCCCAAATTGAAGTGGTTGAAGGCATCAAAGAAGTCTGCACGGAATTCCATGTGCACGCGATCCCATGTGTTGAAGGTCTTGCTTCCGCTCATATCCCAGTTCCAAGCCCCAGGTCCAAACAGCAAGTCCCTCGCGGAGTTACCCCATTGGAAGGGCTGCGGCGGTGCGAATGCCGCTGTGTTGAACCACGGTACGCCGTCCAGAATGTCGTGCGACTTGGAGCGCCCCTGGTAAAGGGGAACTCCAGGCACGCGGTCGGCGCGTCCGGGCCACCAGCCGACAAACTTGGTTCCCGTCTGTGAGTAGCTCACCGAGAACGGGTCTCCAGTGTTGTAGGTCGAAATGCCCGCGATCTGCCACCCGCCGACAAGCGCGTTTTCGAACTTGCCGGGTCCATGCAGGAATTGCTGTCCCTTCCCGAATGGCAGCGCGTAAACATAGTTGAATACCAGCCAATGGCGGTCCAATCCTACCGTGTTGCCGTAGTCCAACTCCGGATGCTGCCAGCGCTGTGGGCCGCCGGCCTGCGGGACGTCATCCAGGCCGCGGCTGTACTGATACTGAGCCTCGAAGCTGAAGCCGCTACGGAACCGCTTATTCACACCCAGCTGCAACTGGTTGAAGTTTTCCGTGCCGATGCTGCGGGTATCGTTGATAGGGCCAAACGGCTGGAATGGACGCTGGGCCTGGAGTGGCACGTCCGGAATCTGAACATCCGGAACATTGATGGGGCCGGAATTGTAGGGCAAGTTATGTCCAAGATGGCCGAGATACGTAGCTCGCGCGCTCCAGCTGGTTCCGAATTGATGTTCAACGGTGAGACTCCACTCATCCATAGACGCGTTCTGGAAATCCCACTGCAACATGTTGATCGTTGGGTTCGGCGTCACGATGCTGCCGGAGGCTGCGCTGGGGAACGGGTTTGCAAAGGTGATGTCCGGAAGAAACGGCTTTGTGGGCTTGCCGGGAAGAGTGCTGGTGAAGCTTTGGCTTATTGAGAACTGCCACGGTGGATTGTAGGCATCGGCGCGCGATCCGACGAAGCCTGGCTGGAAGTTGTAATAAACACCGAAACCGCCGCGTATCACCGTATGCCCGTTCGCGAACGGCCGGAAAGCGAAGCCGATGCGCGGGGCAAAGTTGTTGCGGTCCGGCTGAATGTAATGGACCGGCAGTCCAATGCTCTGCGTGGTCTCGAACGGATAAGCGGCAAAAAGGTCAGGGGACGCACCCGCTGGCAGCGTCGGCGTACTGCTGTCCTCCGGAAGCACGAGCTTGTCATTCTTCATATCGAAGGTTGTGACCTGCTGCGTCTTGTACTGCCAGGGGCTCTGGTATTCATAGCGCAAGCCGTAGGTGAGCGTCAGCTTCGGCGTTGCCTGCCAGGTGTCCTGCACGTACACGCCCCAATCCCGCGAGTAAATGTTCTGAGCGAAAGCGCCAACTGGGGCGGTCGTGGAGCCGGCGGCGTCGCCTAACAGGAAATCAGCAAAAGCATTGCCAGCGGAGTGCGGCTGTCCCGGCCATCCCGAGTTCCCTGTCCACTTTCCATTGAATGAAAACGATCCCGTCGCGCTTCCTGTTGATGGAACGCGGGAGTTGATCTTGTATCCAGTTTCGTCGATGCCGGCTTCGATGGTGTGGCGACCCTGAACGCGCGTGAAATTGTCGGTGATTTCTACGTCCCAGCGTGGCGTGTAGAAACCGGTGCCGTAGTCGTGGAACATTCCTGTATAGCCGCTCATCGTCATGGTCGGTAGACCACGGAAGAGGGTGTCGGGCATCTGCGGAAAAAGTGTCTGCGGATTCACGTCCTGGTTCTGCCCGCTGAACTTGGTTCCATAGTCGCCCCATGCCAGACGCAGTTCGTTAATCGTGATCGGGTTGAAGGTGTGGGTTTCGGTGCCGCTTACAGTCATGTCCTTATAGCCATAACGGCCTTGGCCATAATCATCGGGGTAATTCGTTGCCGAGTTCCAGGGATCCGCCACGCGTCGCGCAAACACTCCATACACGCGGTCCGAGGAGGAGATGTTGTAATCCACCCTGGCGTCGAGCGCGTTCACATTCTGCGTTACAGGAATGGCGGCCACGTAGTTGATTCCACCTGAAGGCAGCCCGAGGCTATTCGCTACTGTGGGGGCGGGCAAATACTTAAGCAGTGTCTTCGCCTGCGAAGTGATCATGCTGTCGGGAATCTGGTTGCCCTGGAATAGCTGCCCTGTGTTGGGGTTGTACAGCTGAACGCTTCCAAGATCGGAGAAGTCGCCGTTCCTCATCTTCATGCTGGGGAACGAGAGCTGCACCGGATGAGACGACTCGTTCCGATAGCCGTTGTAGTCAAAAAAGAAAAAAGTCTTGTTATGCCAGATCGGACCACCGATGTTGCCTCCAAACTGATTGAGGTGAGCCGGAGGACGCGGCTGCCCCGCGGAGTTCAGCAGGAAGCTATTGGCGTTAAGGATTGTGTTCTGGATGTACTCATAGGCAAGGCCATGGAATGCATTCGTGCCTCCCTTCGTTACCAGCGTGACGGAGGAATGACCCGTGTATTTGGCGCTCATGTTGCCACTCTGCACATTGAGTTCCTGAATGGAGCTTGGCGGCGGCAGTACCAACAGGCCCACTCCTTGAACCGTGACGCCGCCACTATTGCCAGGGTCATTGACCTCCACACCATTCAGCGTGTAGTTCACACTGCCCCAGTGGCTTCCTCCACCGATCTCAGGGTTTGTCGCGTCGCCTGATGATTGAACGCCGGGAGCGAGCGACACGAAGGCATCCACAGTCTGGTGTGCCGTAGGCAAGTTCGCGAGCTGCGAAGAGGTTACGGACTCACCAATAGTCATCGACTCCGTATTTATCAACGGAGCTTCGTCCGTCACAGTCACGACCTGCTGCAACTCGCCGACCGGCAGGCGCGCATTTACACGCTTGATCTCAGCGGAGAAAACGCGTACGCCGTCCGTGCGGAATGTCTCAAAGCCATCCCGCTGAACTGTGATTGTGTAGACGCCTGCCAGCACACCGGGCACGGAGTAGGTGCCGTTTCCATCGGTAACGGCCTTGACTGTGCTCCCCGTATCGGAATTCTTCACAGTGATCTGTGCTCCCGGAATTACCGCTCCCTGGGGGTCAGTCACGCTTCCGATAATCGAGCTGCTGATGTTCTGCCCCAACAGGAGGCCACACCCGAATAGAAACTGGACCGCCAGAAATATGCTGATTCGTTTTGACATTGGCCGCTTTGCTTCCTTCGTCACCCGACTTGTTTGATTAGCAGAACAGTGTCGCAGTCGGCTGTTTGAGATGTCCTGTTTACTAGCTTCACCGGACAATGGTCAAGGGAAAAACAA